>JAABUK010000473.1_pt1 | contig 83881 bp, 83 predicted proteins | sample 5559141 | NCBI WGS metagenome assembly JAABUK01 (sample SAMN10711869, study PRJNA513367) | rock metagenome | isolation source: Antarctica rocks | place: Antarctica: Victoria Land, Pudding Butte nord | collected 2016-01-03
CTCGCGCCGGCGAAGGCGGGCTTTACCCTCATCGATCAGGCCCGAGGATAGGTCCGAGTCGATCGCCATCTGCTTGCCGGGCATCGCGTCCAGGCTGAACCGCGCCGCGACCTCTGCAATCCGCCCCGATCCCTTGGTGATCACCATGAAATTCACTACCAGCAGGATCGCGAACAGGATGATGCCGATCACCACGTCGCCACCCATCAGGAAGCCGCCGAACGCCTGCACCACGTGCCCGGCCGCGGCCGAACCCTCATTGCCGTGCGATAGGATCAGCCGTGTGGTCGCGACGTTCAGCGATAGTCGCAGCAGGGTCGTGAGCAGCAGCAGCGTCGGAAAGCTGGTGAAATCCAGCGGGCGAGCGAGGAACATCGCAACCATCAGCACCAGCACGGACCCGGTGATCGAAAGCGCCAAGCCGACATCCAGCAACATCGTCGGCAACGGCACGACCAATACGGCCAGCAGCGCGAGCATTCCGAGAGCCAGGCCCACGTCGCTGCCGGGCGCATAGCCACGCAGGCGTTGGCCGACGCCGCCAAGAGTCAGTGCGATCGCCATTGATTAGGCTATCGCGCCCGGGGGCGTGACCATTGCTCCGGCCTGCGCATAGTCCCGCAGCTTGTTGCGCAACGCCCGGATGGAGATGCCGAGGATGGTCGCGGCATGGGTGCGATTGCCCAGCGTGTGGCTGAGCGTTTCTAGAATTAGGTCGCGCTCGACCGCGTCCATAGTGCGGCCGACTAGGCCCGAAATGCCCAGCACGGGGCGAGCGGCCTGAGCCGGCACGCCTGGAGCTGGGGCCAGCTCGATCGCATCCACGCCAATCTCATCGCCGGTGGCCAGCAGCACGGCGCGATGCACGGTGTTCTCCAGCTCCCGCACGTTGCCGCGCCAGCCATGCGCGGCCAAAAGCGCGTGCGCTGCATTGGACAGCGTACGGAGCGGCATCCCATTCACATCGGCATAGCGACGCGCGTAGTGATCGGCGAGCGCCGCGATGTCGCCGGGCCGCTCGCGCAGGGTTGGGATGCGAAGGCTCACGACATTGAGCCGAAAGTAGAGGTCGTCCCGAAAGCGACCGGCCGCTATCTCAGCCGGAAGGTCGCGATTGCTGGTGGCAAGAATGCGGACGTTCACCCGGACCGGCGCCGTGCCGCCGAGGCGGTCGATCTCTCGCTCTTGGATCACGCGCAACAGTTTCGCTTGCAGGCGCACATCCATTTCGCTGATTTCATCGAGCAGCAACGTACCGCCGTCGGCCGCCTCGAACTTACCGGCGCGACGGGCGATGGCGCCGCTGAATGCGCCGCGCTCATGGCCGAACATCTCGCTTTCTAACAAGTTTTCGGGAATAGCGGCGCAGTTGAGCGCCACGAACGGCCCGGCCGCCCGGCGGGACCGGCGATGGATGTGCCGGGCCAGCACCTCCTTGCCGGTGCCGGACTCACCGGTGATCAGGATCGATGCCTCGGACGCTGCGACCTGCTCGGCACGGCGCACGGCGGCGAGCATGGCCGGGTCACGGGCGACCATCGCGTGGGTCTCCCCAGACGCAGCCTCCAGGATAGCAGCGATGAGATCGGGGTCGGGCGGCAACGGCAGGAACTCCCGCGCACCGTCGCGAATGGCCCGCACCGCCGAAGGCGCGTCCGCCTCCGTGCCGCAGGCGACGACGGGGACCACGATGCGCTCGGCCGCCAAGACCCGAACCAGCGCGCCGATGTCGTGCGGCAGTTCGACCAGCAAGAGGTCCACTTTTGCGTCGGCGCGGAGGTGCGCCAGCGCGCCGCGGTCGTCATCCGCTTGATGCAGCTTGGCGCCGCGGGCGGAGGCGATACGGGCCGCCTTGCCCAGCTCGCCACCCAAGGAACCGATGATCAGGACGTGCATTTCCGGCTACGCCCGGTCGGCTTTGACGATTTCGGTCATGGTCACGCCTAGCCGGGTCTCGTCAACCATGACCACCTCGCCACGCGCGACCAGCCGGTTGTTGACATAGATGTCGATTGCTTCGCCGAGCTTGCGGTCCAGCTCCACGACCGCACCGCGGCCAAGCTTTAGCAACTGGCTGACCTGCATCGTCGCTTTGCCGAGCACGGCGCTGACCGTGACCGGAATGTCGTACACCGCTTCAAGGTCACGAGGCGTACGGGAGAACGCGGGCTCGGTCGGGCCGGACTCAGTAAGGTCCGCCAGTTCCATGTTATTCGGCAAGGGCCATGCTCCTTTGGTCGGTTCGGGCAGCGACGGGCTCTAGCAGGCCGAGCTCGGTGAGCGCGGCTGTGATTGCGGCGCGCATCGCGGCCTGGTCGCGGACCAGCGAACCATCCGTCCAGGTCACGCGGGCGTCGCCAGGCGCGAGCGGGGCGGCGGTCAGCACCACGGTGGCCGCCAAGTCCTCGTCCAGCAGTGCCAGGTCCTCCCGCACCCCCTCCAGAATGGCGGAGCCAACACGGACAGCGATGCGCGGCTGCTGCGTGAGCGTCGGCAGCAAGCGCCTAAGAAGGACCCGCACCTCGGCCCCACCGTGACGCGAGCAGAGATCTGGCAGCAGGCCGGCCACCACGGACAGGATCGCGCGGGTGGCGCCGTCTGCAACCGTGTCGGCCAGAACACGCGCCTCCTGACGCACGTTGGCCAAGGCGGATGCGATCGCGGCCAGCGATTGGGTGCGGTCATAGAGCGCGGACTGTTCCCACTCCGCCCGCGCTGCCTGAACTGCGTCGGCGCGTGCTATGTTTTGCGCGGCTTCGAGGTCGTCCAACGTGAAGCTGGGCGCCGCCGTTTCCCGTTCTGGCATGGGCGGCAACTGCGGATCGTCGAAATCCTCGGCATACAAAATGCCGACGAAGCGGGAAGCCATGCCGTCCATCATCAAAACACCATCTCGTCGTTCTTGCCTTCGCTGATCTCGATCACGCCCTGGGACGCCAGGTCCTTGGCCATCGCGACGATCGAGGCCTGTGCCTCGTCCACGTCACGCAGCTTCACTGGACCCAGCAACTCGATGTCCTCCCGCAGCATCTTGCCGGCGCGTTCGGACAGATTGCTGAAGAACAGTTCCCGCAGCTTGTCGGACGCACCCTTCAGCGCGAGCGGCAGCTTGGTTTTTTCGACCGAGCGCAGCAGAGACTGCACGTTGGCCGGCGTCAGGCGCTGCAGGTCGTCGAAGGTGAACATCAATGCCTTGATCCGGTCCGCCGCCTCCCGGTTGCGCTCCTCCAGAGCGGACACGAACCGGGCCTCGCTCTGCCGATCCAGGCTGTTGAAAATGTCGGCCATCATCTCGTGGCTGTCCCGCCGGCTGGTGCTCGCCAGGTTCGGCATGAACTCCGACCGCAGTGTCTGCTCGACACCGTCCAGCACGTCCCGCTGGACGCTCTCCATCCGGAGCATGCGCATGATGACCTCGATGGCAAAGCTGTCCGGCAACAAGGTCAGCACGCGACCGGCGTGATCGGGCTTCACCTTCGACAACACGACGGCGACGGTCTGCGGGTATTCGTTCTTCAGGTAGTTGGCCAGCACCGCCTCGTTCACGTTGCCCAGCTTGTCCCACATGGTGCGGCCGGCAGGTCCGCGAATCTCTTCCATGATCTGGGCGGCGCGGTCTGGCGGCAGGGCACGATGCAGCAGGCGCTCCGTCGTCGCCAGGCTGCCGACCAGGGTGCCCTGCTGGCCGATGTTGCTGGCGAACTCGGCACAAAGCTCTTCCACCACAGAGGCGTGCACGCTGCCCAGCTGCGCCATCGCGGTTGACACGTCCTTGATCTCCTCCGGGTGCATGGCGCCTAGCAGCTTGGAGCTCTGGTTCTCCCCCAAGGCGAGCATCAAGATCGCGGCCTTCTGCCGCCCGGTGATGTCTTCGAGCGCGGTGATCACGGCCATGTCAGCTTTCCCCCGGCGTGATCCAACTGCGCAGCATCGCCAGGCTCTCCTCCGGGTGGCTGTCCACCAGCTCCGACACCCGGCGGATCGAGGTGACACGCAGCGTGCCCTCGACGTTGGCGAGCTGCACCAGCTCCTCCTCCATAGGGGCGCTGAGGGCATTGGCGCCGCCCGTGAGCGCAAGCCCGGCCACGGCGGCCTGTGGCGGCATGGTCAGTCGCAGCACCATGGGCCGCAGCACGAACAGCAGCGTCAGTAGCGCCCCGAGAGCCAGGAACACCGTTTCCGCCATGTGCAGAATCTCAGACTTTTCGAGGTGCGCCCAACCACTCGGCACGGCAGCATCCTGGCCGTCACCCTCGGCGACGAAGCGCATGTTCACAACCTCCACCCGGTCGCCGCGCTGCTCGTTGAACCCGGTCGCGCTGCGCACCAGGGTGGCGATCCGCGCCAGCTCCTCTGGCGTGCGTTCAGCGTAGGTCAGCGCGCCGTCGGGTCCGCGAACCGCTGAGCCGTCCACCATCACGGCCAGGCTGAGCCGCCGCAGCTGTGGTTGCTCGTGCACCAGCGTGCGTACGGTCTTGCTGATCTCGTAGTTGGTCGTCTCTTCTTGCTTCTGTTCCTGCGATCCGGCTGGACTGGCGCCGGCGTCCGCGTTTGGCAGGTTGTTCTGCACGGAGACATTGGCGGCCACCTCGGTCGTGTGGCTGTTATCGGTCGTGCTCTGTTGGCTGCGCACCACCTGACCATCCGGGTCATAGCGTTCCTGCGTCTCATGCACCTGGTCGAAATCCAGGTCCATTGCGGCCTCCACCCGGACGCGGCCAGGGCCCAACGTGCGCTCCAGCATCTCCTCGATTGCACGGGACAGGCGCAACTCGGTCGCGCGTTTCACGTCGTCGGCGGATTGAGCGGCACCGGCGGCGCCGGTGGGCTGCCCGGCGCGGGCCAGCAGGTTGCCGCGGCTGTCCACGATGGCGATGTTCTGCGGACGCAGGCCTGGCACTGCGGCGGCCACCACGTTCAGCACCGCCTGCGTGCCCTCCCGGTCCAGCCGGGCTGCGCCGGCCATCGTCAGCATGATGCTCGCCTGCGCCTCCTGCCGGTCCCGGGCAAACGGCTCGCGCTTCGGCAGCACTAGGTGCACTCTGGCCGCTTTCACGCCCTGCAACATGCGGATGGTGCGGGACAGTTCCCCCTCCATGGCGCGCGTCTGATTGATGGCTTGCTGGAAGCCGCTGGCGGTCAGGCTGTCTTCGCGGTCGAAAATCTCGTAGCCGATGGACCCACCAGACGGCAGGCCCTCCTTGGCGAGCAACAGCCGGGCACGGGCAACCTGGTCCACCGGTACCAGGACCCGGGTGCCGCCGGCCTCCAGCTGACGGGGAATCCGGGCGCGCTCCAATTGGTCGACGATCTGCCCGGCTTCCCGCAAATCGAGGTCCGCATACAGCAACGCCATCGGGCCATCGCCGCCGCGGAGCGTGAGAAAGCCCAGCATGCCAAACGAAACGAGCGTTACCGCCGCCATCGCCCCGAGTTTCAACATGCCGAGCGACCGCAAGCTCTCAAGCAGCGCCGTCATGAGCCCCGCCCGCCTTGCCTGTTTCTATTTTGCCAACGTGCCATGCGAGTAGATTGCGCTCGAAGGCTTAACGGCGGGTTAATCGCCCGGCAAAAAATGCCGGGTTTGGACTACCATCCGTATTACTGTGGCCGCTGCCCTATGGGGACAGCGACTGCACTGCCGACAAATCCACCTTCAACGCACCGAGCTGGACCTGCAACGCATTGCCCGATTTCTGCACGCCGGTCGCAGTGCCACTGACCGTGAACGGCAGATCCTGCGTGGCATCGCCCGATTGCGTCGTGACAATGGTGCGATACGCACCGTCCAGTACAGCGCTGCCCTGGCTGTCCTTCCCGTCCCATGACCATGCGTTGTGGCCCGGCTGGCTGGTGAGCACCGCATCCCGCAGCTTTACGCCCGCATCCGAGTAGATGCCGATGCTGACCGGCTGCGGGGTCGGCGTGTCGAACTGCACGGCGCCCTTGCCGCCCTGCAACGCGATCCGGTCGGAGGTCACGGTCACGGGCTTTCCGACCAGGGACGACGATTGCAGCACCTCACCGCCCTGGGTGAGCTGGATCAGCTGTGTCAGGCTCGAGTTGGTGTTGATCTGCTGCTCGACGCTGGAATACTGGACCAGTTGGCTGGTGAACTGATTGGTGTCCATCGGGCTTGTCGGGTCCTGATGCTGAAGCTGTGTCATCAACAGCTTCAAGAAGTCATTGTAGTTGCTGGTGAGCGACGATTGTGCGCTACCCTTGGCGGAGGCAGCCCCAGTCACGGCGCCCGTGGTCGCAGGAGCCGTGATGGTCGTAGGAGTCGTGAGGAGGGCGGTCATGGGGCGATGTCCTTTCAAGCCATGATGTCAACGCCGGCCCGGCGCGATGCGGCAGCCGGCCAGGGAGCGAGATCGTCTAGAAACGATGCGGTTCCGGTGTTGGAATTGCGGTGAGGCTGGAACTGGCCGGGGCGCTGCTGTCCAGCCCCAGGGTCGGCGTTGGATTGAGGCGTCGCCGGTCCGGGTGTGGTGGCGCCGGGCGGGGCCAGATGGAACTGCAACGTGCGGTCTGCGGCCGGCACGCCGGCGAGGTCGAGCGCGCGGTGGAGTTGCGGCTGATAACGGAGCAGCAGCAGCAGCGTGTCCGGCCGTTCGACGACCAAGTCCACCCGGGCAGGGCCGCCCGGCGTACGTTCGATGCGCACCTGCACGCGGCCGAGCTCCGCCGGGTCGAGCCGGATCGTTAAATGCTGGAGTGCGCCGGGATTTGCCACGCTTGCGGCGAAGCTGGCCAGGGCTGGGCCGACCTGCGCGGCGGCCGATGGAGGTGTTGGATCAACAGCAGCGGGGAGGTGGGACGCCCCGGGTGGCGCTGCTGCAGAATGTGGTGCAGCGATCGCCGATGGCGGCGCTGCGGCGATCAGCAGCACAGAGACGGCTACCGGAGGCGGCCCTGCATCGGCCCCAATTACAAGCGCCGGAGCCGCGGGCTTGTCCTCGGCCGTAGCGGCGGCGAGCGGGTCTGGGCCCGTATAGGCGACCGGACCCCCAGGCAGTGTCACAGGGTGGAGCGTGTGGACGGACGTGATTGGCGCGGACTTGTTGGGCTCTGTCTCAGAAGGGCCTTGATCCACTGCAACGGCAGCGGCGGATGGAGACTGCTGACCTACAATTCCGGCAGTCACTAGGATAGCGGCGTCTGGGCCGGCGGGCGACGGCGTGTCAGCGGATGGCACCTGAGCCGTTTGCCCAGGAATCCCTGTTATCAAAACCGGCAAGGGTGGGGGTTGCGGAAGCTGCGGCTGAGCAAACGTCTGTGTGAAGTCCGTCGTTATGGTCTTTATCGCCGGTTTGTCCTGCCTTGGTTCGGCCGCGGGGGCCGCTAGCCCATCATTCACTGGCTTCTCAGCGTTGGCGCCCGGAGCGGCCGGGGTCATGGTCCCGGCCGGGGTAGGCAGGGCCGCGGGCGTGTCCGGAAGCATCGCGCGCTTGTTAGGTCCGGCTGGGCCGGTTTGTACCGGTGCAGCGGGCCCAGCTGCTGCCGTGGCTTGGGAGAGCGCATCGTCGAAGCCATCCGGCACCGTGCCCGGCGGCGCAACGGGCCTGCTGCGCCCAACTCGAGAATGGACGGCGGGCGTCTGGCTGGACGTGGTCGGGGCTGTGGCCGAGGACTGCATGGCTGGGTCTCCGCAAAAGGCGGGCCAGCAATCCAACGGCTATTCCTGGCCCGTGGCGGCCCTCACCCGGCATCCTGTGCCGGTCCGATCGTGCCGGGCTGGCTGGTTCTGACCAGCGGGCGCGGCCGGATTCTGCGGCGGCCGCTGGCCCTAAGAGTTGGCACGGTTCCTGCCATGTCCACAGCGACCCCCGCCCGGCCCCGCCGAGCGCAGACCTATAGGAGCACTGCAATGTCGCTGTTTGGCGCCATGAATACCGCGATCAGCGGATTGACCGCCCAATCGGCCGCGTTCGGCAATATCGGCGACAACGTCGCCAACAGCCAGACCGTCGGCTACAAGCGCGTCGATACCAGCTTTGAGGACTACCTGACCACCAGCAGCGCCACCTCCAACCAGTCCGGCGCCGTCGTGGCCCGGCCGGACTACGTGAACAATGTGCAGGGCACCGTCACGCAGACCGACAAGCCGCTGGACCTCGCCATCACCGGACAGGGATTTTTCACCGTCAGTAGCCAGGTCGGCGAGGCGAAGGGTGCGCCGGTCTTCAAGGCTCAAGCGGAATACACCCGCGCCGGAGACTTCGCGTTGAACCAGGACGGCTATCTGGTCAACAGCTCTGGCCATTTCCTGAATGGCTGGCCGGCGGACGCCACTGGGGCGGTGGACCAGACGACGCTGAAACCCATCCAGGTCAGCCAGGCAGGCTACAGCCCAGTGCCCACGTCCGAGGTCAAGCTGTCCGCCAACCTTCCTGCGACGCCCAATCCGGCCACGCCGATCACCTCACAGGTGCAGGTCTACGACGCGCTAGGCCAGACCCATGCGGTCACCCTTTCCTGGAAACCGGCGGCCGGCACCCCCAATTCCTGGACGGTTTCGCTTGCTTCACCGGACGCCAAGACACCGGCGCTCGGAACGGCCGACGTCACGTTCGGCGTTGGAGGGGCACCCCAGGGCACGGTCGGCAGCCTAGCCAATCCGACCGGAACCGTCACGGGCAGCACGTTTGCGGCGGGAACGTCGGCGACGCTGGGCCTTACGGCCGATTTCGGCTCGGGGGCACAGGCCATCACGCTGAACCTGGGCACCTTCGGCCAGGCAAACGGGCTGACGCAGTTCGCCGGGTCGGGTTACAGCCCGAAATCGCTGACGTCCAACGGCGTGGCGCCAGGCAGTTTCAGCAACGTGCAGACCCGAGCCAATGGCGATGTCGTGGCGAATTTCGACAACGGCCAGTCCCGCACGGTCGCCCGCGTGCCGCTCACGACCTTCGCCAACGCGGAGGGGCTGCAACGGAAGGACGGGCAGGCCTTCACCGCAACCCGCGACAGCGGCACGCCACAGACGCTCGCCGTCGGCAGCAGCGGCGCGGGCAGCCTGGTGGTCAGCGCCGTTGAGAGCAGCAACGTCGATATCGCCTCGGAATTCACCAAGCGGATCGTGGCCCAACGCGCCTATTCCGCTAACACCAAGATGGTGACGACGGCGGACGAGCTCCTGCAGCAGACGCTGGACATGAAACGGTAGCATTGAGCCAGTCGCATGACCCTCGACGCCGTCCTCAACTCCGCCGCATCCGGCCTGGACAGCGTCAGCCGGCGGATCGCGACGGTATCGCAGAACGTGGCGAACGCGGGCACGGCTGGTTATGTGCGCGAAACCGTCACCGTCACCAGCGTCACTGCTGGCGGCCAGGGGATGGGCGTGCGCACCGGCCCGGCCGCCCGCAGCCTGGACGAGCGGCTGCAGGCGGACGCGCTGGCGGCGTCGGCGACCGTCGTGGGCGAGCAAACGAGAAGTAATGCGCTTGCGGGAATCGACACGGCATCCGGCATTCCCGGCAGCGGGTTCGACCTGCCGGGCCTGCTGGGATCGCTGCGGGACGCTTTCACGACCTTGCAATCGGACCCGGCGAATGCGGCGCAGCAGCGTGTAGTCGTGAACCGGGCGGACGGGCTGGCCCGCGGGGTGAACGCGCTAGGACAGGCGGTCTCCGGCGCGCGGCAATCCGCACAGGACTCTGCGGTGGCCGACATCGCCACTGCAAACGGTGCCCTGCACGACATCGGCACCCTATCCGACCAGATCATCGGGGCGACATCGCGCGGTGAGAGCACGGCCGACCTGGAAGACCAGCGGGACCGCAGCATCCGCACCCTGTCCGACCTCACGGGAGCGCGGGTGCTGCGCCAGGCGAACGGGGATGCGCTGGCCTTGGTGGGCGGGCTAGTACTGCCGTTGCGCGCCACGACCGGGCCATTCGCGCTCGCCTCGGCGACGCTGGCGCCTGATACCCCGGCGGCGGCGGTGCCGCAGATCAGCCTCGACGGCGTGCCTGTCGTAGGTCAGCCGGTTGGCGGCCGGATCGGGGCGAACCTCGCGCTGCGGGATGGCACGCTACCGGGTGTGCAGGCCGGGCTCGACCAGTTCGCGCAGTCATTGGCGGCGCGGTTCGACCTGCAAGGGCTGACGCTGTTCACCGGTCCGGCTGGCGCGGTGCCAGCCTTGCCGACAGCTGGCTTTGCGCAGGATTTGCAGGTCAGCGCAGCCGTTACGGCTGCGCCTGCCATGCTGCGGGATGGCGTGGGGCCCGCAGGACCGGCGGGGAATACGGCATTGATCGATCGCGTGCTGGACCGGGTGCTGGGCAGCGGCGCCGGGAGCTTGGCGGTCACGGCCTCGGCCCTCGCCAGTCAGCATGCGGGCCTGGCGGCGGACGCGGCCGGGCAGTTGGCGACAGGGCAGGCGGTGCAGTCGTCACTTGATGCAAAGCTCACGGCCGGAACCGGCGTTTCGCTCGATACCGAGACGGCGGATCTCGTCCGCTTGCAGAACGCCTACGCCGCGAACGCCAAGGTCATTACGGCCTCGCAGGCGATGTGGACGCAACTACTGGACTCCGTGAGGTAGCATGTCGGGCACGATCAATCCTCCGAGCGAGAGCGCGCTGCTCGCACGCCTTTCGGACAACAGTGCCGCCGTACGCCGGCAGCTCGACACGGCGACGACGCAAGCGGCCACCGGCCGCGTCGCCGAGACCTATGCAGGGCTGGGGAGCGGGGCGAAGCTGTCGCTCGACCTGCGGCCCCAGGTGACGCATGCGGCGGCCTGGCAGGCCAACATCGACGGTGCGACCGGGCGGCTGGGCGTGGCGCAGTCCGCGCTGAGCAGCATCAGCACGATCGCGGCCAACTTCTATGCGAAGGCGGGCACGCTGAACGGCTTGGTGCCGTCCGAGGCCGACAGCATCGCCGCGTCCGCCCGAGTGGCGCTGGAGCAGGTCAGCCAGTTGCTGAACAGCAAATACGGCGATGTCTACGTGTTCGCCGGACAGGACACGGCCAACCCGCCGCTGCCCAGCACATCGGTTGCCGTGGTAGGTGCGGCTGTGCTGGCGAGCGACACCGCGACGGCGCCATTCTCGGCGAGCCTTGGCACCGCGCCTCCGGCGATCGAGGTGGGAGAGGGACAGCGGGTGCAGGTCGGCCTGCTGGCGAACCGCAACACGCTGACCGCGTCGGCGGCGCCGACCACGGGATCATACGCAAGGGATATCCTGCGCGCGCTGGCGACGCTTACGACCGCGACCGCCGGGCCGGGCCTACAGGCGCTGGCGGCCGACACGCGGGCGCGGCTGGGCAGCGCAGTGGGTGCGATCGCGATCGAATCCGGGGCGCTGGGGGATGTGCAATCCAGCCTGGCGGCGCGCCGGACCCAATTGGGCGAGACGGTGACGGCCCTGAATGGACAGATATCCAACGTCGAGGACGTTGACTACGCGGCCATCGCGACCCGGGTGTCCCTTCTGCAGACGCAGCTGCAAACGTCCTACCGCCTCATCGCAGGGGTCAAGAGCCTTTCGCTGGCACAGTACATCTAGCCGCTGGTATCAGCCCAACGGCTCCAGGATGCTGACGTAGTTCGCCACGCCCGCGCCGCCCATGTTGAACACGCCAGCTACGTCCGCACGCGGCAATTGCATCGTGCCGGCCTGACCGGTGAGCTGCATGGCGGCGATCGCGTGCATGGACACGCCGGTTGCGCCGACCGGATGGCCCTTTGCCTTCAGGCCGCCGCTGCGGTTTACCGGCAAACGCCCGTCCGGTCCCGTCGTGCCGTCCAGCACCACCCGCGCGCCCTGGCCCAGTTCGGCCAGACCCATCGCCTCATAGGCCAGCAGCTCGGCGATGGTGAAGCAATCATGCACCTCGGCAAACGAGAGGTCCTGCAGGGTCAGTCCGGCCTGGTCCAGTGCCTGTTTCCAGGCCAGCGACGCGCCGTCGAACCGGGTGGGATCGCGGCGGGAGAGCGGCAGGAAGTCGTTCACGTGCACCGCGGCGCGAAAGCGCACCGCCTTGCCCATGGCCCGGGCGGTGTCCTCGTCCGTCAGGACCAATGCGGCGGCACCGTCGCTGACCAGCGAGCAGTCGGTGCGCTTCAACGGCGGCGCGACATACGGGTTCTTCTCGCTGACGCTGCGGCAGAAGTCATAGCCGAGGTCCCTACGCATCTGTGCGTAGGGGTTGTCGACGCCGTTGCGGTGGTTCTTGGCGGCAATCGCGGCCAGTGCGTCCGACTGGTCGCCATAGCGTTGGAAATAGCGTTCTGCGATGCGGCCGAACACGCCGGCGAAACCCGCAGGGATGTCGCCCTCCTCGCGTCGGTAGCTGGCGCCCAGCAGGTTGTCGCCGACCTGAGGCCCCGGCGTTGCGGTCATCTTTTCCGCCCCGATCACCAGCGCGAACCGGCCCCGCCCCGCGGCCAGGAAGTCACGCGCGCCATGGATGGCGGCGGAACCGGAGGCGCAGGCGTTCTCATACCGGGTCGCCGGCTTGAACCGCAGCGCCTCGATATCCTGCATCGGCAAGGAGCTCGGGAAGTCCTGGCGGGAGAAGCCGTTGTTGAACAGGCCGATGAACACGCCATCCACCTCCGCAGGCTCGATGCCCGCATCCACGATGGCGCTGCCCGCGACGCGCGCGATCAGCGCCTCGACGTCCGGCTCCTCGAGCCTGCCGAACGGGGTATGCGCCCAGCCAACGATGCATGCGGTCATGGCTATCTCCGATTGATGCGCGGAATTTCGGCCGGCAAACGCCTGGATGCAAGCGGGCCTTCCTTTCGGGGAGCAATTGCAGTACGCGCGGGACAAAAAAACCACCGGAGGACGCGCCCATGCCGCCCATCAGCCACCGCAGCGTCGCCGTGGGCGCCTCCGCGCTGCCGTTGCCCGCCATCCTATCTTGAGCCTCGCGACAGACACCATCTCGGCCCGGGCCGGCACTCTCCTGCTGGAGCGCATCCTACGCCATGCCGTCGAGGCCACGGCCGCGTTGCTGGTGCTGGCCGAGATCGGCATCCTGTTCATGGGCGTCGTGGCGCGCTTCGTGCTGCATAGCCCGATCGTCTGGACGGACGAGCTTGCCAGCATCCTCTTCCTATGGCTCGCGATGCTGGGCAGCGTGATCGCGTTGCAACGGGGTCAGCACATGCGGCTGACCGCCATCATCACCTCGCGACCCGCATTATGGCGCGCACGGGCGGAGACATTGGCCGTCGGCGCGTCCGCCTTATTCTTCGCGATGATCCTGCCGCACGCGGCGGAGTACGCACAGGACGAGTGGTTCATCGAGACGCCGCGCTCGGCTGGTCGAACATGATCCGCGCCGGGGCGATCCCGGTCGGCGTAGCGCTGATGTTGGTCTCCTGCGCCATTCAGCTGCTGCGTGGCCGGTTGGTGGACCTGCTGATGGTGGGGGCCGCGTTGCTCGCGATTGGGACCGCGCTCTATTTTCTGGGCCCCGCCCTGCACGGAATCGGCAACTGGAACCTCGTGCTGTTCTTCGTGGTCCTGCTGGGCGCGGGCGTCCTGCTCGGCGTGCCGATCGGCTTCAGCTTCGGCCTCGCCACGCTCGCCTACCTCGCCACCACGACCAGCACCCCGCTCACCGTCGTCGTGTCGCGCATGGACGAGGGCATGAGTGCGCTGATCCTGTTGGCCGTGCCGCTCTTCGTGTTCCTGGGCCTGCTGATCGAGATGACCGGCATGGCGCTGGCGATGGTCAATTTCCTGGCGAGCCTGCTCGGGCATATGCGGGGCGGGCTGAACTACGTGCTGCTGGCCGCGATGTACTTGGTCAGCGGCATCTCGGGCAGCAAGGCGGCCGACACGGCGGCCGTGGCGCCGGTGCTGTTCCCGGAGATGAAGCGGCGCGGCGCGAACGAGGGGGAACTGGTGTCCCTGCTCTCGGCATCGGGCGCCATGAGCGAGACCATCCCGCCGTCGCTCGTGCTGATCACCATCGGATCGGTGACGGGGGTCAGCATCGCCGGGCTGTTCACCGGCGGATTGGTGCCGGCGCTGGTGCTGGCGTCGGCGCTGGCGGCGGTGGCGTGGTGGCGGTCGCGCGACGACGACGTATCGGGCGTGCGCCGGGCGAGCCGGGCGGAGGTCGCCAGGGCGCTGCTGATCTCCTTGCCGGCGTTGGTGCTGCCGTTCCTGATCCGCGCCGCGGTGGTTGAGGGCGTGGCGACTGCAACCGAGGTGAGCACCATCGGCATCGCCTACTCCGTCGCGGCGGGGCTGCTGCTATACCGGAAATTTGATTGGGGCCGCCTGTATCCGATGCTGGTCGAGACCGCATGCCTGTCGGGCGCCATCCTGTTCATCATCGGCACCGCGACCGGCATGGCGTGGGCGCTGACGCAATCCGGCTTCTCCCGGAGCCTGGCGCAGACCATGGGCAGCGTGCCCGGCGGCGCGCACGGCTTCATGGCGATCAGCGTCGTGACGTTCGTGGTCCTCGGCAGCATCCTCGAGGGCATTCCGGCCATCGTATTGTTCGGCCCATTGCTGTTTCCCATCGCCAAGGGGCTCGGCATCAACGACGTGCACTACGCGATGGTCGTGGTGCTCGCGATGGGCGTTGGCCTGTTCGCTCCGCCCTTCGGCGTCGGGTACTACGCCGCCTGCGCGATCGGGCGCGTCAGCCCGGATGCGGCGATGCGGCGGATTTGGCCCTATATGGCCGCGCTGATCCTGGGCTTGGTGCTGGTGGCGGCAGTGCCCTGGTTCTCGACGGGGTTCCTGTAACACGGGTCGGTCCCCATATCGTGACCGTCGACCGAAGGAGGCCATGATGTCGCTATTTGCTACCAAGACTAAGCCCGCCGAGGCTTATCCCTTCACCCGAACCGGCGCCGAATGGCACGCCTTGCTGACCCCGGAGCAGTTCAAGGTCATGCGCGGCCACGGCACCGAGCGCGCCTGCACCAGTCCGCTGAACGCCGAGAAGCGCGACGGCGTCTACGACTGCGCCGGCTGCGGCCAGGCACTGTTCAAGACCGACGCCAAGTTCGAGAGTGGCACCGGCTGGCCCAGCTTCTTCCAGCCTATCGCGCGTGACGCGGTTGGGACCACTGAGGACCGTGCCTGGGGCATGGTCCGCACCGAGGTGCATTGCAGCAACTGCGGCAGCCACCTTGGCCACGTCTTCCCGGATGGCCCGGCGCCAACGGGCCTGCGCTACTGCATGAACGGCGTCTCTCTTACGTTCCAGCCGGCCTGACCCGGCATGCCCCTGGAGATCAAGGTCGGTCCGACCCAGCTTGCGATCCACCAGGGGCACACCGTCCTGATCTCCGAACCGGACGGCCAGATGCTATGGCCGACCGATAAGGGACTGTATTTCTTTGATACGCGCCTGATCAGCGCCTATGCGCTTTATGCCAACGGCAAGGTTTGGAGCCTGTTGAACAGCGGCGCGCCATGCTTCTATGCGGCCCGCATCTTTCTGACCAACCAGGCCTTTCCCAGCGAGGGCGGCGACGTGCTGGCGCGGACGCTCAGCCTCGTGCTCAGCCGTATGATCGATGGCGGCATGCATGAGAGTTACTCGATCACGAACTACGGCCGCGCAGTAGTGCGGTTCAATCTCGAGATCGCGGTCCGCAGCGACTTCGCCGACATATTCGAGGTGAAGTCCGGTCATATCGTCCGGCGCGGCCGCATCAGCAGCAGCTGGTCGGACACTGCACAGAAGCTGACCACCGGCTACCGGAACGGCGACTTCTTTCGCCAGGTGATAATCACGGCAAAGGGAGCCGTGCCCGCGGTCTATGCCAATGGCCGGATCAGCTTCGCTGTTGAGTTGACGCCCGGCCAGACGTGGGACGGCTCCCTGCTCTATGACCTGACCGACGGTCCACGAACCTATCCCGCGCCTTCCGAGTGCCTGTTGAGCACAGAAAGCCCACCGGCGGAGGCGCTTGCAGCCTGGCAGGCCAGCATCCTCAAGCTGGAGAGCAGCACCCATTCGTTTGAGCGGCTATTCGATCAGGCTGTGGAGGATATCGCAGCCCTTCGGTTGCCAGAGCCGGGCAACGGCGGCACGGCGTTCGTCACCGCCGCCGGGTTGCCGTGGTTCGTGGCGCTGTTCGGCCGGGACACGCTGATCGTGGCATTGCAGACGACGATCCTCCATCCGGAATTCGCCCGCGCCGCTCTCGAGATCCTGGGGGAATGGCAGGCCACCACGCGCGACGACTACCGCGACGCCGAGCCCGGCAAGATCCTGCACGAGCTACGCCGGGGCGAGCTGGCGTCGCTGCACCTGATCCCGCACACGCCGTACTACGGCACCGCGGACGCGACGCCGCTATATCTGGTCACGCTGCATACGGCATGGCGGGCGACTGGGGACCTGGATCTGCTGCGCCGGCACATCGCGACGGCCGAAGGATGCCTGTCCTGGATCGACGACTATGGCGACCGCGACCGCGATGGCTTCCAGGAATACGGCACCCGGTCCGGCGCGGGTTATGAGAACGTCGGCTGGAAGGACTCTGGCGACGCGGTCGTAAACCTGGACGGGAGCCTTGTACGCGGGCCAAAGGCGCTGTGCGAGCTGCAGGGCTATGTTTATGCCGCCTGGCGCGGCATGGCCGAGGCCTACACGGCACTGGGTGACACCGAACGCGCCACGGCATTGAACGCCAAGGCCGACACGCTGTATGCGCGCTTCAACAAGGTGTTCTGGGACGAGGCGGGCGGCTTCTACGCCTTCTGCCTCGATGGCAATAAGCGCCCGGTTTGGACCGTGGCGTCCAACGTCGGGCACCTATTGTGGTCAGGGATCGTGCCGCCGGAGCGGGCCGGTCGCGTCGTGGCCCGGCTGATGCAGCCGGATATGTGGAGTGGCTGGGGCATCCGGACACTGACGTCGGACAACCCGTCATATAACCCGTACTCCTATCAGAACGGCTCGGTCTGGCCGCACGACAACAGCCTGATCGCGCTCGGCTTCAAGCGCTATGGCTTCCACGCGGAGGCGAATGCGGTGGCGGAAGATATCCACCGCGCGGCTGGGTTCTTCATGCAAAGGCAGCTTCCGGAGCTGTACTCGGGAGTGCAGCGGGACGAAACGAACTTTCCTGTGCAGTATTTAGGCGCCAACGTGCCGCAGGCATGGGCGGCGGGATCGGTATTCGCGCTGGTGCAGGCGATGCTGGGACTGGAACTCGATGCGCCAGAGGGATTCCTGCGTATGGACCCGGTCCTGCCGGAGTGGCTGCCGAACTTGACACTGCGAAACCTGAGGGTGGGGACGAACACCTTCGACATCGCGTTCCGCCGTAATGGGCAGGATACTGTGGTCGAGCTCCTGAGCGGAGACCCGGCGGCAATCGTATGCCGCAATGCTGTCATAGCGTAGAGCTGCCATGCCCGGCGGGTCGCCGGGCATGGCACCGATGATTAATCGGCCGCGAGCGCGAGCGCCTTGCGGGCCAGGATCTGGCCGACATGCTCCTCGATCGCCAAGCCAACATGCTCCGCATGCGTGGCGAACACGTGGTCTGCTCCGGGATAAACGCGGTAATCGACCTGGACGTTCTTCTGCGTGTTGAGCTTGTCCACCAGCTTCCGTACTGCGGGCTCTGGCACTAGTTCGTCATTGTCGCCGTGCAGCAGCAGCCCGCCGCAGGGGCAGGGGGCCAGGAAGCCGAAATCGTAGTGGTTCGCCGGGGGCGCCACGCTGACCCAACCCGAGATCTCCGGCCGGCGCATCAGGAGCTGCATGCCCACGAAGGCGCCAAAAGAGTAGCCGCTGATCCACAGCCCGGCCGAGTTCGGGCTGACCATCTGCATCCAGTCAAGCGCCGCAGCGGCATCGCTGATCTCCCCGAAGCCGCCGTCGTACTTGCCCTGGCTGCGGCCCACGCCACGGAAGTTGAACCGCATGACGGAGAAGCCCAGCTTCTGGAACGACTGATACATGGTGTAGGAAATTCGGTTGTTCATCGTGCCCCCGTGCATTGGATGCGGGTGCAGGATGAGCGCCAGCGGCGCGCCCGTCTCCTTGGAATGGTGGTAGCGTCCCTCAAGCCGCCCATCGGGGCCGGCGAACATCACCTCAGGCATGGTATCCAGACTTCCTTCTCTCCGCGGCCAAGCCAGCCGTCAGTCGCTGCTGCAGCGGGCCATGCCGGGCCGTGCCCAGGCTTTGCGCCGACTGCTTCCAATGAACATCCCGAACTCGACCGCCCGTCCGGCGAGTTGACCCCGCGTCGCAAAACAGCTTAGCTCAGTCCAGCACCGTTTTCGGAAGCCTCCTGACCGCTAGGGGGCGCTGAACCGTGAGTACGCCCTATATAGGTGGGCGACACGCCAACACATAACGGAATTGTCGCATGGCATTCATGTTTCTGCGTGAGGCCATCAGTGCCTATCGCGAGCGCGACCCCGCCGCTCGCTCCTGGGTTGAGGTGCTGCTGTGCTATCCCGGCCTGCACGCGTTCATATGGCACCGTCTGTCACGTGGCCTGTGGCGTCGCGGCTTATACCTGCCGGCGCGGATGTCGGCCCATCTCGGGCGGTTCCTGACAGGAATCGAGATCCACCCGGCTGCCCAGATCGGCCGCCGGCTGATCATCGATCACGGGATGGGTGTCGTGATTGGCGAAACGGCGGAGGTCGGCGATGACGTTTATTTGTATCACGGCGTGACACTTGGCGGCACGAGCAGCGAGCGCGGCAAGCGGCATCCGACGCTTGGCAACAACGTGATCGTCGGCGCCGGGGCAAAAATTTTGGGCGCCATCCTAATCGGCGACGGCGCGCGGGTCGGCGCCAACGCCGTTGTGGTGCAGCCGGTCGCGGCCGGCGTCACCGTCGTCGGCATTCCCGCCCGTCCGGTGGAGCGCGACCCGAGGAAGCGGGATTTCCTGAAGCCTCCCAACCCCGTTCCCATTTTCGTGGCCTATGGCACACCCTGCGAGGAGACGCTCGATCCGCTGGTACGCAACCTCGAGTCGCTGCGGGCCGAGGTGCTGGCACTCGAGGCCCGGGTCTCCGCAATGAGCCGGTCCACAGCGGCGGAGTGATGGCCTACCTCGACGCCAACGCGACGGAGCCGCTGCGGCCAGAAGCGCGCTCGGCGGTGCTGGCGGCCCTTGACCAGCCCGGTAACCCGGCGTCGGTGCATGCTGCGGGCCGTGCCGCACGGCGCGTGCTCGAGGATGCGCGCATCGCCATCGCTGCCCGGTTCGGGGCGGAGCCAGCGGGCATCGTGTTTACCTCGGGCGGCACCGAGGCCAACGCCTTGGGCATCGCCGGGCTTTCCCGCGGGCGGCGCGTCATCATGGGCGCCACGGAGCACGACGCCGTGCGTGCCGCCGCCGTCGGCGCCGAGGTGCTGCCTGTGGATGCCGACGGGGTCGCCGACCTGGACGCGCTGGTCCGCATGCTGGCCGGGCCGCCAGCGCTCGTTTGTTTGATGCTGGCCAACAACGAGACCGGAACGCTGCAACCCGTGACGGCCGCCGCGGCGCTCTGCCGCGAGCATGGCGCGCTGCTGCACGTCGATGCCGTCCAGGCGGCGGGGCGCATCGACACCAGCTTGGCGGCGCTCGGCGTGGACAGCATTGCGCTGTCGTCCCACAAGCTGGGCGGGCCAAAGGGTGCCGGCGCACTGCTGCTGGCGCCGGGGCGGGAGATCACGCCGTTGCTCCGGGGCGGCGGGCAGGAACGGGGACGCCGCGGCGGCACTCCGGCGCTGCCCGCCATCGCCGGGTTCGCGGCTGCGGCCGGGGCGGCCCGTATGGACCCGGCCGGGATGCGGGATGCGGCCGAGGCCCACGCCGTCGGTTGCGGCGCCATCGCACTGGGTGGGCAAAACCGCCTGCCCAACACGAGCTGCATAGCGCTGCCCGGCGTGCGTGCGGATATCCAGGTGATCGCGCTGGATCTCGCAGGGATCGCCGTATCCGCCGGCGCCGCCTGCAGCAGCGGCAAGGTCGCGCGCAGCCATGTGCTGGACGCGATGGGGGCGGGCGCCCTCGCCGGAGAGGCTATCCGCGTCAGCCTGCCGTGGAATGCCACCTGGGATGACGTGCGGGCATTCCAGGACGCCTACGCCGCGATGGCCGCACGGCTGGCGAAACGGGCGGCGTAGTCTCATATCGGGGCCATGCGCCCGAATCGCCCCATCTACCTCGACAACCAGGCCACCACCCCGTGCGACCCAAGGGTATTCGCACGCATGCTGCCCTGGTTCACCGAACGCTTCGGCAACCCGCACAGCGCCGAGCACCAGATGGGCCGGGATGCCGAGGCCGCAGTGGAGGAGGCCCGCGCCGAAGTTGCCACGCTGATCGGCGCGGAGCCACGGGAGATCGTGCTGACCTCCGGTGCGACAGAGGCCAACAACATCGCGATCAAAGGCGCAGCCCGGCATGCGCGGCGCATGGGCGACCCGCGCCGCCGGGTGATCACCGTCGCGACCGAGCATAAATGCGTGCTGGAGAGCGTGACGGACACGGCCGAGGACGGGTTCGAGCCCGTCGTGCTGCCGGTCGAGCCCGATGGCCGCCTGGACCCCGCCCTGTTGCGGACGGCACTCGCCGAGCCGACCCTGCTGGTCAGCGTCATGGCCGTGAACAACGAGACCGGCGTGATCCAGGACATCGCGGCCTTGGCAGCGGTCGCGCGGGAGGCTGGCGCGCTGTTCCACACGGACGCGGCGCAGGCTGTCGGGAAGATCCCGCTCGATGTGCAGGGGATCGACCTGCTGAGCCTGAGCGGCCACAAGCTGTATGGGCCGAAGGGCGTCGGCGCTCTGTTTGTCCGCCGCCGCCCGCGGGTTCGGCTGGCGCCATTATTCTCCGGCGGCGGGCAGGAGCGGGGATTGCGCTCCGGCACGCTGCCCACGCCGCTGGTGGTCGGGTTGGGCGAGGCCTGCCGCCTGGCGCGCCTGGAGATGGATGCGGAGGCAACGCGCCTGGCCGGGCTGCGCGACCGTCTGCTGACCGGGCTGCGGCGTCGCATGCCCGACGTGCGGGTGAATGGGTCGCTGGCGCACCGCATTCCTGGAAACCTGAATATCACCTTCCCGGCCCCGGCGCTGGACATGATGCAGGCGATGCCGGAGCTATGCGTCTCCACCGGCTCCGCCTGCAGCTCGGCCGAGGTCGAACCGAGCTATGTGCTACGCGCGATGGGGCTGACGGACCGCGCTGCGGCACGGACCTTGCGCCTTGGGCTAGGACGCTTTACCTCCGCCGCCGACGTGGATTATTCCATCGTGGCGCTGTCCGCCGCTGCCCTGGACCCCGCCCTTAACGCCGAGGCCTGAGATGCCCAAGATGACCTTCATCGAACGCAATGGCGCCCCCCGCGAGGTGGATGCACCGCTGGGCCTGTCAGTGCTCGAGATCGCGCACCGCCACGGCGTGGATATCGAGGGCGCATGCGAGGGCTCGCTCGCGTGCTCGACCTGCCACGTGATCGTGGATGCCACTTGGTTTCAGCGGCTCGCGAAGCCGACCGAGGACGAGGAGGACATGCTGGACCTGGCATTCGGGCTGGAGAACACGTCCCGTCTTGGCTGCCAGATCGTCATGACGGCGGCGCTGGACGGCTTGGTGGTCAAGCTGCCGGCCGCGACGCGCAACGCGCAGGGCTAGAGGCGACAAGATGCGCCCTGTCTGATGCGTATAGTCGCCGCGATGTCCGGCGGCGTGGACAGCAGCGTCGTGGCCGGGTTGCTGGCCGAGGCCGGGCATGAGGTCATCGGCGTCACGCTGCAGTTGTATGATCACGGCGCGGCGACGGGCCCCCGCGGCGCGTGCTGTGCCGGGCAGGACATCCATGATGCGCGGGACGTCGCGGACCGGCTGGGCATCTCGCATTACGTGATCGACGCTCAGGCACGGTTCCGGAGCGCGGTCATTGGTGATTTCGCCGATAGCTATGCCGCCGGGCAGACGCCGGTGCCATGCGTGCGCTGCAATATGTCGGTCAAGTTCACCGACCTGCTGGGTTTGGCGCGGGACCTGGGGGCGGAGGCCATGGCAACCGGGCACTATGTACGCCGGGTGGAGGGCGCTGGCGGCCCGGAGCTGCATCGTGCCACGGACCCGGCGCGCGATCAAAGCTGGTTCCTGTTCGCGACGACCCGCGACCAGCTGGCGTTCTCCCGTTTCCCGCTCGGCGACATGCCCGATAAGAACGTAGTCCGGGCCCATGCCGCACGGCTGGGTCTCATGGTTGCGGCCAAGCCGGACAGCCAGGACATCTGCTTCGTCCCCAGCGGGTCCTATGCCGACCTAGTGACCCGGCTGCGTCCGGACGCAGCCGAGGCGGGCGAGATCGTCAGCCGGGACGGGCGCGTGCTGGGCCGTCATGCCGGGGTGGCACGATACACCGTGGGACAGAACAAGGCGCTGGGCACCGCGTCGTTCGACGCCGGCGAGCGCCAGGCCGTGCTGGCGGTGGACGCGGGCCGGCGCCGCATCGTGGTGGGACCGCGCACGGCTGGCCGCGTGCAGGTCAGACTGCGCGAGGTCAATTGGCTGATCGATCCGCCCTCCGCGCCGCTGCACTGCACGGTCAAGCTGCGCGCCCGGGAGGCGCCGCATCCCGCAACGGTCGAGGCGACCGTTCATGGAGCCCGGGTATCGTTGGATACGCCGACTCTGGCGGCGCCGGGGCAGGCTTGCGTGTTCTATGGCGGAGAGCGCGTGCTGGGTGGCGGCTTCATCCTGCGCGATTGACGCCCGGGCGGCGCTGGGGCATATCCCGCGCCCGGCATGGCGGCGTAGCTCAGTGGTAGAGCAGGAGAATCATAATCTCTTGGTCGGCGGTTCAAATCCGTCCGCCGCTACCAGCCGGCCTGCCCGCAGCCTGGTTATGCCGGCGCCACCACGCGGCGATACAGGTGCCATGTCGCGTGGCCCAGCACCGGCATGGCGATCGCAAGCCCAACGAACAGCGGTAGGCAGCCCAGCAACAACACGACGGCGACGACGAGTCCCCAGGTCAGCATCGTCACCGGGTTGTCCCGCACCGCCCGGACCGAGGTCTGCACTGCCACCATTGGACTCACGTTGCGATCCAGCAGCAATGGAAAAGATACCGCGGCGATCGTCAGCACCACCAGCGCGAACAGGAAGCCAACCGCATTGCCGATCACCAACAACTCCCACGCATGCGGGGACGCCTGGATGTTGGCGATGAAGTCGCCGACCGCGAGCGGCGCCTCTCCCCCAATCGTTAGGGCATAGATCGCCCGCGCGGCGCCGAGCCAGGCCGCGAGCAGCACGAAAAGCACGCCGCCGAGCATGGCAACCGAGAGCACGGCCGGGTTGCGCAGCACGTCGAACGCGTTGAGCCAGGAGACCGGCAAGCCGGCCTCGCGCCGCCGGCTGAGTTCATACAGCCCGACCGCCAGCACCGGCCCGACCAGCGCAAAGCCTGCAACGAGTGGGAAGGCAAGCGGCAGCAAGTTGTTGCCGACCGCGACCCGCGCCGCCACCAACCCGATGATCGGGTAGAGGATGCACAGGAATATCAGCTGCGTCGGGATGGCCAGGAAGTCCGCCCAGCCCTCGGCGAGAGCCGCGCGAAGGTCGGAGAAATCGATCCGGCGCACGATGGGCCGGGGTGTTTCCGTCGCATATGCAGTTATAGGAACGTCGGACATTGCATCCTCCTCTTGCCGCCTGCAGCGCTTGCAGGGGGGCCGGGGGCAGACGCCGGCCCGGCCGTTAACGTGACGCTACCACGGCAAATTCCGCGATTGCACGCGCGATCGACACATCGGTCCGGGTTTAGAACGCGAGCTGGACCTTCATCGCCCGGGTCCGGTCAGCGGCCAGGTCGAACGCCTCGGTGGCGTTGGCCATCGGCAGCACCTCGGTCAGCAGCGGAGCCACGTCGATCCGGCCGGAGCCGATCACCTCGGCGGCGAGGGCGAACTCCTCATGGAAACGGAACGTGCCGCGGAGCGTGATCTCCTTGGCAACCAGGACGTTCAGCGGCAGGGCAGCGTCGCCGCCCAGGCCCACCTGGACGATGACGGCGCCCGGCCGCACTACGCCGAGCGCGCTGGTCAGCGCGGCGACGCTGCCCGACGCCTCGAACACCGCGTCGAAGTATCCCTTGTCCGGCAGAAATCGGTCCAGGGCGCCGGGGTCGCTCCGCATGTTGTAGGCGGCGTCGGCGCCCAGCCGCAGAGCCATCGCGAGCGGGGTGTCCACCAGGTCGGTCATGACGACCTCCTGTGCGCCGGCGTGGCGGGCGGCCAGCATCGCCAGCATCCCGATCGGCCCGGCGCCCGTCACCAGCACGCGCCTCCCCAGCAACGGCCCAGCCTGGCGGGCGGCATGCAGGCACACCGCAAGCGGCTCGGCGAAGGCGGCGGAAGTCAGCGGCAGCCCGGGCGGCACCCGTACCGCCTGCGCGCCGTCGCACACCAGCTCCTGCCGGAAGCCGCCCTGCACGTGCGGCATGCGCATCGCGCTGCCGTAGAACCGCATGTCGAGGCATTGGTTGGACTGCCCAGCCCAGCAGAACCGGCAGGCGTTGCAGGGGCGGCTGGGGTTCACCGCCACCTTGTCGCCGGGAGCGACGTGCGTCACCTCGGCGCCGACCTCGGTCACGGTGCCGGCGACCTCGTGGCCCAGGATCATGCTCTCCCGCAGCCGCACGGCGCCGAAGCCGCCATCCTGGTAGTAATGCAGGTCGGAGCCGCAAATGCCGCCGGCGCCGATACGCACCGCGACCTCGGCCGGGCCGACGCTGGGCGGCGCCGCGTCCTCGATCCTGATGTCGCGCGCCGCATGGATGACGACTGCCTGCATGGGTACTCCATTGCGTGTGCTGGGCCAACGCTACTAGGCTCCGCATCGACGCCATGCACAAGACGGGCGCGGGGGAAGCGGTTTGGGCATGTTCGACCTCAAGGGGCGCCGGGCTTTGGTGACCGGGTCCGGCCAGGGGATCGGGCTGGCGCTGGCCGGCGCGCTGGCGGGGGCCGGAGCGGCCGTGGTGCTGAACGGGCGGGATGCGGCGAAGCTGGACCGGGCAGCGGCCATGCTGCGTGCGACGGGTGCCGAGGCCAGCATTGCCCCATTCGACGTGGCCGACAGCGCCGCCGTTGCGGCCGGCATCGCACGAATCGAGGCCGGCATCGGCCCGATCGACATTTTGGTTAACAACGCCGGCATCCAGCGGCGCGCACCCCTCGAAGACTTTCCCGAGGCGACCTGGCGCGAGCTGATGCGCACCAACCTCGACAGCGTATTCTTCGTGGCGCAGGCCGTGGCGCGGCACATGATCCCGCGTGGCCGCGGCAAGATCGTCAATGTCTGCTCGGTGCAGAGCGAGCTGGGCCGGCCCGGCATCGCGCCCTACGCCGCGAGCAAGGGCGCCGTGAAGATGCTGACCAAGGGCATGTGCGCCGACTGGGCCCGGCACGGCCTGCAGGTCAACGGCCTGGGTCCCGGCTACTTCGACACCGAGCTGACGGCGGCGCTGGTCGCCGACCCCGAGTTTTCCGCCTGGCTCTGCAAGCGCACGCCGGCCGGGCGCTGGGGCCGGGTGGAGGAGCTGGGCGGCGCGATGGTGTTCCTTGCCTCCGGCGCGTCGGACTTCGTGAATGGGCAGGTGATCTACGTCGACGGTGGGCTGACCAGCGTCGTTTGAGGGGGGTTTTGGGTATGTGGAAACGACCGGTATTTCGGGCCGTGCTGCTGGGACTGGCGATGCTGGCCGCTATTGGGACGGCGCAGGCGCAGACCACGGCGGAGATCGTCAAGCGTGGCCGGGTCAAGATCGGCGTGCTGACGGGGGCGCCGCCGTTCGGGATGATCGACGCGCAGGGCAATCCCAGCGGCTATGACGTGGATGTGGCGAACCTGATTGCCAAGTATCTGGGCGTGCCCGTGGACTTGGTGCCGCTGACCCCGCCGGCGCGCATCCCGGCGCTGCAGGCCGGACGGGTGGATTTCCTGGTCGCGACCCTGGCGCCCACGCCGGAGCGGGCGCTGACCGTCGATTTCACCATCCCCTACAACGCGTTCCAGATGGCGATCATGGCGAAAAAGGGTGCGACGATCTCCGGTTTGGAGGACCTGAAGGGCAAGACCGTCGGCGTGAACCGCGGATCGAGCCAGGAATCGGCGCTGACCAAGGCCGCCGTCCCCGGCACGAAGATCACCCGGTTCGAGGACGACTCGACCGTGGCGCAGGCGCTGATCGCCGGGCAGATCGACAGCATCGCCATTCCCGACACCATCGGGCGGGAGATCGCCAAGACCCGGCCGGACGCCGACATGGACATCAAGTTCATCTACTTCCAGCAGCCGAACTCGATCGCGGTGCGCAAGGGCTCGGAGGAGCTGCGGCGCTGGCTGAACAACACGGTCTATTTCATCAAGGTGAGCGGCGAGCTGGACGAGATCTGCCGCAAGTGGACCGGCTCCGCGTTGCCGCCGCTGCCGACGTTCTAGGGCGTTGCCGTTCGAGTTCCACTTCGGCCCGGTCTTCGCCGAGTGGCCCCGGCTGCTCAGTGGGCTGCTGCTGACCCTTGGCCTGTCGGCGGCGGGGATCGTGCTCGGGACGGCGCTGGGAGTCGGCTTGGCCGTCGTGCGGGCGACCGCGCCGCGGCCGGTAGCAGCGCTGATCGCGGGCTACGTCGAGGTGATCCGCAATACGCCCTTTCTCATCCAGCTGTTCATCATCTTCTTCGGTCTGCCGCCGCTCGGCCTGCGGCTGAGTGCGCCCGAGGCCGCGTTGCTCGCGCTCACCATCAACCTCGGCGCCTACGCGACCGAGATCGTGCGGGCGGGGATCGAGAGCGTGCATCCGTCGCAGATCGAGGCCGGCCAGTCGCTCGCGATGACCCGGCTGCAGGTCTTCCGCTATGTGGTCCTGCTGCCGGCGCTGGCCCGGGTGTGGCCGGCGCTGTGCAGCCAGTTCGTGCTGATGATGCTGTCCACCAGCATCTGCTCGTTCATCTCCGTAGAGGAGATGTCGGGCATGGCCGCCTCCATCGAGAGCCAGACCTATCGCAGCTTCGAGGTCTACATCGTCGTGACCGCGGTCTACCTGGCGCTGGCGGTGCTGCTCCGGCTGGGGCTCGCCGGATTGGGACGTATCCTGTTCCCAGTGGGCTCGGGGCTGGGACGGCTGCGGATGACCGGCCGATGATCCGCGCTTTCGGCTGGGACGAAGTTCAGTTCATCGTATTGTCAGTACGTTGGACGATCCTGCTCACCCTGCTGGCACTGGTGGTCGGCAGCGTGCTGGGGTTTGCGGTGGCATTGGGCCGCGTATCGGTATGGGCGCCCCTGCGCACCGCCAGCCTGATCTACATCCAGACGATCCAGGGCATCCCGGTGCTGATGCTTTTGCTGCTGTCCTATTACGGCCTGCCGCTTGCCGGCCTGGAGCTGCCGCCGCTGCTCGCCGCCTCGGTATCCATGGGGCTCTATGCCAGCGGCTATCTGGGAGAAATCTGGCGCGGCGCCATCCAGGCAGTGCCGTGGCAGCAATGGGAGAGTTCGACCTCGCTCGCGATGCGGCGGTGGCAGCAGTACGTCTACGTGATCCTGCCGCAGGCCGTGCGGATCGCCATCCCGCCGACGGTGGGGTTCGTGGTGCAGCTGGTGAAGAACACCTCCATCGTGTCGGTCGTCGGCCTGGTCGAGCTGGCGCGGGCCGGGCAGCTCGTGAACAACGCCACGTTCCAGCCATTCCGCGTGTTCGGCGTGGTGGCCGCGCTGTATTTCGCCGTGTGCTGGCCGTTGTCGCGCCTGGCGCAGCGGCTGGAAAGGAGGTTGCGTGTCGGTCGTGCAGGTTGAGCAGGTGCATAAAAGCTACGGTCCGATCGAGGTGCTGAAAGGCGTATCGATGACCGTCGAGCGCGGCGGCGTCGTGGCGCTGATCGGGCGCAGCGGATCGGGCAAGAGCACGCTGCTGCGCTGCCTGAACGGGCTGGAGGCGATCCAGTCGGGCCGGATCACCATTGCCGGGCACACGCTATCCAAGGGCGGCCGCAACCTACGCGAGTTGCGGCAGGATGTGGGCATCGTGTTCCAGAGCTATAACCTGTTCCCGCATTTGAAGGCCGGGGAGAACGTCATGCTGGCGCCCCGCATCGTGAAGGGCGTGGGCCGGGCGGAGGCACGGGTCCAGGCCGAGCGGGTGCTGGCGCAGGTGGGCCTGGCGGAGAAGTTCGACGCCTATCCCGACACGCTCTCGGGCGGACAGCAGCAGCGGGTGGCGATCGCGCGGTCGCTGGCGATGCAGCCGAAGGTGATGCTGTTCGACGAGGTCACCTCGGCGCTCGATCCCGAGCTGACCGGGGAGGTGCTGGCGGTGATGGAGAGCCTGGCGGCGGACGGGATGACGATGATCCTGGTGACGCACGAGATGGCGTTCGCCCGCAACGTGGCGCACCAGGTCGTGCTGATGCACCAGGGGCGGATCTGGGAGGAAGGTCCGCCCGGCCGGATGTTCGGCGACCCGCAGACGCCGGAGCTGCGGCAGTTTCTGGGAGGTGGGGTGAAGTAGCGCCTACTCCGCTGCGGCGAGCTGCGCCGGCGCGACGGGCGGCCTCGGGTGCAGCCCTAGGCGCATGGCGAGCGACATCGCGTAGAACACGCCCTTGAACGCCAGCACGGGGATTACGGCATTCCAGCTTCCCCGCAGGTTGCCGGCCAGTAGGCTGACCAGGCCGTCCCGCATCCGCAGCACGTTCTTCGGGCCCATGAACAGATGGCGCAGCGCCGGGGTGTTGATGCGGTAGATCAGCCAACTGATGCGGTGCAAGGCGTGTTTCACGTCACGCTCGACCCGCCGCGCCTTCGCCCGCCCGGCGGCAGGGTTGTCGAGCCAGGTGTCGGCGACATCGGCGCCCAGGTCGCCCGCGGTCATCGCCAGCAGCACGCCGCTGGAAAATACCGGGTCCACGAAGCCGAATGCGTCGCCGATCAGCATATAGCCTTCGCCCCAGGCGGCGGTGCAGCGGTACGAGTAGTTGCCCGTGCTGGTCACGTCGGACAGCAGTTCGGCTTCACGCATCCGGACGCCGACGGTCGGGCTGGTGGCGATGCGGTCCATGAGCAGGTCGTGCGGGGTGCCGCGGCGGCCCTTGAAGGCCGACTGGTCGCCGACGAAGCCGACGCTCATCACGTCATCCGGCAGCGGGATCATCCAGAACCAGCCATCCTCGGCCAGATGCACGGTGATGTAGCCCTCAAGCTCCCCACTGCGCCGCTCGACATTGCGGAAATGCGCGTAAAGGGCGGCGGTCGTGTTGTTCTTGTTACTTTCCTTGGTGCGTAGCCTGGCCGCGAGGAAGGTGTCGCGGCCGGAGGCGTCGAGCACGAAGCGCGGGGTGTAGCGGCGCACCGTGCCATCCGGCCCGGTCGCGGTCACCTGCGCACGGCCGCCGGGCGGGGCGAACCGCACCTCGGTCACCCGCGTGCTTTCCTCGGTGCGGGCGCCGCGGGATTGGGCGGCGCGGAACAGCAGCTCGTCGAACTCGGCCCGGTGGACCTGCCAGCTATGGGTGTATTGCTTGTCGAGGCCCAGCGCGAAGGCGAAGTGGACGCTCTGCCCGGTGGCGTCGGACACGAACTCGGCGCCGGGCTTGTGGACGCCGATGGCGGCAACCTGCTCCCGCAGGCCGAGCCGGTCGAGCAAAGCGGTGTTGCGCGGCAGCAGCGACTCGCCGATGTGGAAGCGCGGATGCACCGCCTTCTCCAGTAGCACGACATCCCGCCCGCGCTCCGCCAGCAGCGTCGCCGCGGTGGAGCCAGCCGGGCCGCCGCCGATGATCAGGATATCGCAATCCTGCGTTGGGTCCGTCATGTTGGTGTCCATCGGGCTAAAATGTCGCGGCCGGGGCAGGCGGGTCAAGCCATTCCGCCGTTGATCGAGATGCATTGGCCCGTGATGTAGCCCGCGCGCCCGGACGCCAGGAAGGCAATGAGATCGGCGACCTCCTCCGGCCGGCCGGCCCGCTTCATCGGCACGATCTCCGCAATGCGCTCCGCACTCATCGCCGCGTCCACCGCCGGCGAGGCGATGACGCCGGGCGCCACCGCGTTCACCGTGATGCCGCGGCTCGCGACCTCCCGCGACAGCGACTTCACGGCGCCGATGAGCCCGGCCTTCGCGGCAGCGTAGTTGACCTGCCCGCGGTTGCCCATCAGCGCCGAGACGGAGGACACCGCGATGATCCGGCCCCAGCGCGTGGCCATCATCGGCAGCAGCAACGGACGGACTGCGCTGTAGAAGCCGCCGAGCGACACGTCGAGCACGCTGTTCCACTGCGCCGCACTCATGCCCGCCATCGGCACGTCGGCGTGGGTGCCGGCGTTGTGCACCACGACCTGCGGCACTCCCTGCGCCACCAGGCCCAGCATGGCCGCCTCGGTCGCCGCGAAGTCCGCGAGGTCACAGGACAGCGCCTCCGCCGAGCCGCCGTCACTCGCGATCTCGGCCGCGAGCGCCTCGGCGCGGGGCAGTCCGGCATGGGCGTGGATCACGACGTGCAGCTTCGCCGCGGCCAGGCTCCGGCAGATCGCGACCCCCAGCGGACTGGCGCCGCCGGTGACGAGGGCGCGCATCATGCAGGCAGCGCGATGGCAGCGCGTCCGGATACCAAGGGCGCGCCGTCGGCGGCCCGGATATCGAGCGCGTAGAGAATTCCGGTGTCTTCCTGGCGTTCCAGCCGCGCGGCCACGCGCAGCTCGCCGAACCCGGGGATGTCGAGCCGGTCGACATACAGCGCTACGGCACGTAGTGACGCGACATACCCGGCCCGCTGCGGCACCCCGCCGGCGATCAGCGCGCCGTGCAGGGCCGCCGCCTGCAATGCGTATTCAAGGCCGCAGCACGCCGCCAGCCGGCCATCCCGGCGCAGCGGATTGTCGTCGTCCAGATGCGACCGCGCGCGGCACAGGATGCCATCCGTGTCCCACGCCTCAACCCGGTCGAGCAGCACCATGGCGCCCGTGTGCGGGATCAGGGTGGCGATGTCGATCACGGCCGCACTGCCCAGCTTTCCAATGCGATGTCGAGCCGTCCGTCGAGGTAGGGTACGGCATGCTCGTCCGCGGTCCCAAGCGCCAGCGTTTCCAGCAACCGCAGCGACTGCGCGATGGGATTGCCGGCCGAGAGACCATGCAGCGCCGTGTTGCGCGGGGCCCTGGCATCCCGCGCGGGTGGACTGGCGCCGTAGCCCACGCGGACCGTCGCCATTGGGGTTCCTACCCCAAAAGGTGCCAGCACCAGCCCAACGCCGAACGCCGCCGTTGTCGGACGCAGCACCGCGAGCGGCGGCGGCAGCGGATGGTCGTAGCAGCACAGCAGCACCGGCTCGCCATCGGCCGCCACGTCGGCCATGGCTTTCAGCAGGGAGGCCGCCCAGGTCCAGTCATGGCAGCCCAGGCAGGTCGCCGGCTGCTGGCTCGCCGTAGCGATCGACCAATAACCGGCGGCGGCGTTGTGCACCGAGTTGTGGAACGCGGTCGGCGACACCACCCGCTCGTTCCCCTGTGCCGCCGCCAGCGCCTCCAGAATGCCGCCGACCACCACGCCGTCGCCGTTGCTGCTGCCGAACACGCTGCGCAGGCTGCCGGGCGGCAGCCCAGACGACAGCGCGGCCTCATGCGCGACGGCCAGCGCCAGGCGCACCACCGGGCCGGTGCGGCGGCGCTCGGTCGGGGCGAGGATCGCGGGTGCCTGCGCCGGGGACGGACGCGGCTCGTACGGCTCGGCGCCGGCCAGGATGGGTTGGCTCGCGGCCCACCCTTCCAACCCTGGGCCCCAGATGGACACGCCGATGATGCAGGCCACCAGCTCGCTCAATGCAGCGTGCCGAGGACCAGGCTGCAGTTGATGCCGCCAAAGCCGAAGGAATTGCTGACCACGGTCCGGATTGGGCGATCGAAGGTGGTGGTCGCGACCTGGGCACGGAAGGCCGGGTCGGGCGCATCGATGCCGAGGCACCCGGCGACGAAGCCGCCCGCTATGCACTGCCCGGCGATCACCGCCTCCAGGACGCCGCAGGCGCCGAGGGTATGGCCGGTCCAGGCCTTGGTGGAGCTGCAGGGCACGCGGTCGCCGAACAGGGTCGCGACGGCGGTGTCCTCCATCGCATCGTTCGCCCGGGTGCCGGTGCCGTGCAGGTTGATCCAGTCGACATCCCGCGGCATCAGCCCGGCGCGCCGCAGCGCCTGGCGCATCGCCCCGACCGCGCCGGTTCCCTCCGGATGCGGGCTCGACATGTGGTAGCCGTCGCTGGTGGCGCCGGCGCCCAGCAGCGCCAATCGGGGCGTCGTGCGGCCATCCCGTCGGCGGGCGTCGGCGCGTTCCAGTAGGGCGAAGCCTGCGGCCTCTCCCACCGAGATGCCGGTGCGGGCGGCGCCGCAGGGCCGGCAGGGACTGGGGGACATCAGCTCCAGCGCCGCGAAGCCGTGCAGGGTCATGCGGCACAGGCTATCCGCGCCGCCCACGACGGCAGCGTCGCACACGCCGGTGCCGATGAGCTGTGCCGCGTCCATGAAGCAGCGCGCGCTGGAGGCGCAGGCGGTGGAGACCACCAATGCCGGGCCGCGCAGCCCAAGGACGCTGCGGACGTAGCTGCCGAGCGAGAACAGGTCCTGGGTGTGGTCGTAGTCGAACCCGGCCGGCAATGTCCCGTCGCCGTCACGCTGGCGATAGGCATCCTCGGCCGCGTTGACTCCGCTGGTGCTGGTGCCGAGCACGACGGCGATGCGGTCGGCGCCGTATTCGGCGCACGCCTCGGCGACGGCCTGGGCGAACCCGTCGGTGTGCAGCGCCATGTCGGCCAGGCGGCTGTTGCGGCAGTCGAAGCCGCCCATGGCGGCGGGCAGCGCGTGCGTCTCGATGCCCTGGACGCGGCCGATCCAGCCGCCAACCGCCGGGTCGAAGTCATTGGGCACGAGGCCGCTGGCCCGGCTCAGCAACGCGTTGCGATGGGCGGCATTGCCGCGTCCGACGGCGCTGACGGCGGTGCTGGCGGTCAGAACCAAGGGCTGCGTCATAGTGGAGGTCCTCAGAGGGCGTCTGGCCCGCGAACAGGAACGAAAACGCCATCGCCAGCAGCGCCCCGGCGGCGACCGTAATCCCAATGTCGCGCAGAAGCGGCGTCTGGCAAGCCGCGAGCAGGCCGAATGTCAGCAATGTCATGCCGTTGCACGTCACCAGCGTGCGCAGGGTGCGGGCACGCTCCTCCGCGTCGAGCTGCCGGCGGGCGAAGAACAGGGCGTAATCCAGGCCGACGCCGGCGACCAATTGCAGCGCAACCAGATGGATCAGCGACAGCCGAACCCCGGCGGCGGTCAGCCCGGCCACCGTCACCAGCAGCGCCGCCCCGACCGCACTCAGCACCCGCAGCACCCGCATCGGCTCCCGAAGTCCAGCCGCCAGCACGACCAGGACGGCCAATGCGCTCCAGCCCAGCCAGCGCCAGGCGCGGGCGGTGTAGCCTGACAGGATGCCGCCGAGCTCCACTCGCATGTCGACGTAGACCGCGTTGCCCTGGCCCGCGAGGGCCGCGGCCAGGCGTGCGGGGTCGCGTACCCCTTGCAGGACCACCGGGCCCAGCCAGGCGCCGTCCCGTTGGAACAGCAACGGGTCGAGCCGGGCGGCGATGGGGCTGCCGGCCAAGTCCTCGGGCCGGACTGGGGTCATGGCACGGGACGCGGCGACGGCGTCCAGGAAGGGTTGGAACGCGCCGGGTCGGAAGGGCAGGCCGTCGCGGGCCTGTTCCAACCGGGCGGACAAGGTGGCCGGGTCCGGCAGGGCAGCGATACGGGCAGCCTGCGTGGCAGCGCTGGGCAGCAGGCGGGCGGCGAACTCGGCGCCGCCGATCACGCCTTCATCGCGCAGGCGGTCGAGCAGGGGCACTAGCGCCTCCTGCGCCACCAGCACCGCCTCCGGGTCCGGACCATGCAGCATCAGGATTTGGCCGACATCGGGGGCGCCCAGCGCCGCACGCAGCTCGGCGTCGAGTGCCCGGGAGGCTGCGGGCACGGGGCTGAGGTTGGCAAGGTCGCCCTCCCATACCGGGCCGCCGATGGCCAACAGCCAGCCACCCGCCGCAAGAACCGGGACAAGCCCGAGCAGCCGGCCCCGCCGCAGCCGCTCGAGCCGCAGCAGCCAGGCCGGGTTCCCGGCGGCAACGGGCGCGAGATCGGCCGCCACCACCAGCCGGGGCAGCAGCCACCACGTGGCCGCAGCCGCCATCGCCAGACCGACCGCGGCGAACACGCCGAGCTGCGCCAGGCCCGGGAAGCCGGACAGCACCATGGCGGCGAGGCCGAGCGTCGCCGTCACCACCGCCAGGATGAAAGCGGGTCCGATACGGGCGCGGGTCGCAGCGGCGGGCTCCCCGCGCTTGCGGTGGCCGATCATCAGCACGGGGTAGTCGACGGATACGCCGAGCATGGTGGCGCCGAAGCCCAGCGCCACGCCGTGCACCGCGCCGTACACCGCCTGGATCGTGACCGCTGCCACGGCGACGCTAAGCAGCACGGGCGCCGCGATGGCCGCGATGACCAGCGGCGAGCGGAACCGCCGCCACAGCAGCAGGACGACCAGCGTGGTGGACACGATGGCGATGCGGTGCACGTCGCCCTTGATGGCCCGCGCCGCGTCACGCGCGAACACCGCCGGGCCGGCAACCAGCAGGCGGGCGGGACCGGGGCCGGCGGCCTGGAACGCGGCCTCAATCGCGGCCGTCGAGGCCTCCTGCGCCGGCACGTCCATGCCACCGGCCCGGGTTCGCGCCAGCAGCAGCGCCCGGTCGGTGCCCGGCTTGGCATCCGCCGCAAACCAGGCGCCGTCGATGGTGCGGACCTGGCTGGTGCCGATCCAGGTCCGGAGGAGGGTCAGGAACGCGCCAGGTGGATCGGCCAGGCCGAACTGCACCGCGAGCGGCGCGGCGGCGGAGCGGAGCTGGCGCAGCAGGCTTTCCAGCGCCGAACGCAGCGAGGGCGCATCGAAACTCGCCGGCGCCAGCAAGTAGCGCTTGGCAAACAGATCGGCCTGATCCGTGTCGGAGAGCGCCGCCTGGCCGCCGGCGACGACGGTGAATAGGCCGGACGCTTGCAGGCTCGCGGCGATGGCGATGCTGATCCGGGCCAGGTCCCCGGCGGGCGCGCCCTCTATTCCGACCAGGATCAACCCGGTGGCCGAACCGGCCCGGGCCTCCTGCATCACCAGCCGCGCGGCCTCGGTCCCGCCCTGCGGCAGGAAGTCTGCCATGTCGGTCCGGACGGTGATGACGCTGAACGCCGCCACGAGCAGCAACCCGGCCCCCAGCAGCGCGCCGAGTACCGGGAGGGCGCGCCGCATCAGGGAAGGGGCCTGATCGTCATCTGCTGCTCGTCGCCGTTCGCCTGCACCAGCAGCACGGTGCGCACATCCAACGCCCGGCCGGACACTTGCGCCCGGCGCAGCAGGCGGGCGGCGCGAGGGTCGAGCGGCACGAGCTCCAAGGTCCAGCCATCCCCGGTGCCGGAGGCGACCACGGTGAATGCGCGTCGCAACGCCGCGAGGTCCCCCGCCAGCGGGCCGCGGATCGCGTCGACCAGAACGCGCAGTTCCGGCTGGCTGCCCAGGTCCAGCACCCGCGGCGGCTCGTTCCCCTCCGTAAGCACCAGCCGTCCGCCGTCCACCACCAAGCTCTCCGGCTGCGGCCAGTCGGTCGTCTTCGCCAGGTAGCCGGGACGGCGATACAGCAGGTGCCCGGTGCTGATCAGCGGCTGGTCCAGCGCCGCGAAGCGCCGAGTCTCCTGGAACGTGGCGCGGCGTTCCGGCACTGCGGCCAGGCCCGCCATCAGCGTCGGGAGGTCGACTGGCTGCGGAGCAGCGCTCCCAGCTAGCGGCGGAGCAGCGCTCCCAGCGACCTCAGCCGCTTTGGTCCAGTGTGGCACGACCAGCGGCACTAGGCCCAGCAAGCATCGGCGTCCCAGGAGCGGAAGGTTCATCGCCAGGTTCCCAAAACGGGTAGAAGTTGAACCAATTATAGGGATGCGCCCGGCACGTCCGCTCCAGCGCCGCCGCATAGCGGGCGACGTAGGCGTCGAGGTCCGCCAAGCGGCTGGCGCGGCGCAGCACGACCCGGTCGGTGAACGGCTCGAACCGCACGGCATAACGCCGCGGACCCGTCCGGACGCCGTGGAACAGCACCACTGGAACGGCAAGGGTCGAGGCCAGGATGAACGGCCCCGACGGGAACGCGGCTGGGCTTCCGAAGAACGGTGCCATGACCTGGCGATGCCCGGACGGCGAGCGGTCCGCCAAGATGCCGACGATTTCGCCGCGCTCCACGCACTCATGGGCGCGGATCATGCTGGCGGGGTCGCCGATCTCCAGGATGCTGTCGCGCAGCTCCGGGGCCACGCGGTCGAGCAACGCCGTCAGCGCCCCGCCGTTGCGGCGGAACATCAGCGCCCACACCGGCACGGGGCAGCTTTGCGCGACGGACCGCAGCACCTCGAAGCTGCCCAAATGCGCGCCCAGCAGGATGCACCCCCGGCCGCTGGCGAGGATCGCGGTGACATGCTCCAGCCCTTCAGTGCCGATGCTGAAGCCGCGGGGGCGCCCGGCGATGAGGAACACACGGTCCAGCACGGCGCAGGCGAAGGTGTGGAAGTGCCGCGCCACGTCGCGCAGCCGAGCCGGGCGGCCGAGCGCGTGGCGAAGATAGTCGCGCGACGCCGCCCGGGCATGGCCGGAGGTCGCCAGGAACCACGCGGTCGCCGGCAACAGCAGCAGGCGGCCCAGCGGCCATCCTGCGCGCAGCGTGCAACACAGCGCCGCGCGCAACAGCGCACCGCTGCCGCGTTCCGGCTGCGCGGCCCACGCGGCCTGAGTCATGTCCGGATACCGAGCGTGACCAACCCGCGCAGCACATCCCGCCCGCCGACCACGCAGGCAAAGGCGACCCGGTCGCTCCCGGCATCACAGGACACGTCCACCTGCTGCCCGGGCCGGACCGGCGCGGTGAACTTGACCGACGGCACGCCAACGACTGCACGGCCCGGCCACTGCGCCGAAATCAACCCAAAGACAGCATCCAGCAGCACGACCCCCGGCACGACCGGATGGCCGGGAAAGTGGCCTGGCAAGCTACGATGGTCGGCCGCGATGCAAAACCCGCCGACATGCTGCATCAGATAGGCACGTCAAGTCGCGCCACCAGCGCCAGCAGCGCCTGCCGCGGCAGCTTGCCGAGTTCGTTCCGCGGCAGCGCGTCCACGCAGATCACCCGGCGCGGCAGGAACAGCGGATCGACCCGGCCGCGCAGCTCCGCCAGGATGCTGCCCGGGCTGCGGCGGGGCGCCACCACGATGGCCACCAGCCGGGCGGTGGCGCGCTGATCCAGGTCGTCCGGCACCAGGAACGTGCCGTCCGCCACGCCCTCCAGCTCCGTCAGGATGCGGTTCAGCCCCGGCAGCGACGCGCGGCGGCCTCCGAGCTTCACCAAGTCGGTCCGGCGGCCCAGCAGCCGAAAGCGGAGCGCATCCAGCGGCTCGACGCGGTCGGCAAGCTCGACGGAATCGGCCCAGGGCGCCGAGACTATCGTCGCCTCCGCGTCCTGTCGGACCCGCACGCCGGGATAGGCCGTCCAGGCGTCTCCATCGAGCGTGCGGCGGCTGGCGATGGAGCCGACCTCGGTCGCGCCGAATATCTCCAGCATGGGCGCCTGCCAGCGCGCCTCAGCCTCAGCGGCGAGCGCTGGCTCCAGGGGCGCAGTGGCGGAGATGGCGGCCTGAATCGGCGGCAGGCCGGTGCCGGCATGCAGCAGGGCGCGGATTTGCAGCGGGGTGGTGACCAGGATGCGCGGTGCCGGCACCGCGGCGAGGGCAGCGTGTACGTCGCCGGGAAAGAAGGCTGGACCGCACCAGCTTGCCGCAGGGGCGTGCAGCGGCAGCAGGAGCGTGAGCTCAAACCCATACATATGCTGCGCTGGCACTGTGCCGACGATCGCGCTGGGAGCGGTCTCGTTCAGCGCAAATTGTGTGGCGGCAGCGCGGCTGCGGGCGACCAGCGCGCCCCATAGCTTGCGGTGCGGGACGGGCGCGCCGGTGCTGCCGGAAGTGAACACGATCGCCGCGAGCTGGTCGGCGGGAACGGACGGGGATGGCGGAGCGGCCACGGGCTGCAGGCCAGCGGGACGCACCGGATAAAGCGGGAGCGGTCCGCAGCCAGGCTCATCCGTTGCCGCGAAGGTGCGGGGAAAATGCTCTGCCAATGCAGCAAGCCCGGGCGCCGACTGGTCCCCGGTCAACAGGCAGACCTGGCACCGGAGCAATGCCGCGGCGAAGGCGACGGCGAAGGCGTAGCGGTCGCGGCACAAGTTGACCATGTAGCTGGCGTCCGGCAGCGTCTCCGCCAGCGCCTGGGCGTCATGCAGGAACGCCGCAGCGCTCACCGGCTGGTTGTGGCGGTAAAACAGCGTGGCGCCCGGCGGGCGACCGACCAGTGGTTCCAGCTCGGGGACCATGGCTACCGGGTCCGGTGGGCCTCGATATGGCCGGCAAGGCTGCGGAGCGAGGCGAAGATCTGATGGTTGCGCTCATCGTCCGACCGTAGCTCGAAGCCATAGGCGCGGGTGATGGCCAGCGCCAACTCCAGCGCGTCGATCGAATCGAGACCCAATCCCTCGCCGAACAGCCGCATGTCAGGATCGATGGCAGTCGCCGGCACCTCAAGCTGCAGGGCGCTGACGACCAGATCGGCCACCTCACGCTCGGGCGCGGTCTGGGTGCCGAGGCACTGCGAGGGAAAGTTTTTGAGGTCGGTCACATTCACTCCTGCATCGATCATAGCGGTATCGTCCCAGTGTAGCAAAGCCATAGACACCGTGGTTTAGGTAGTGGGCGATCTGTTCGGATTAGTTAGCACCCGATCGGCCCGGCAAAGACGGGCATTCCGCGACGAGGTCCCGAAGCGTGCCGATCGGGATGCGCTGACGCAGGCTAGAGCCCGAGCGTGTCCAATCGCAGCACCGATACTGTCGCGCCCGCCGGTAGCGCAGGCGCGTGCGGCGGGCGGAGAATGAGGCATCCAGCATGGGCCAGCAACCGTAACAATGAGGAGTCCTGCCGGTCGAACGCTGTCGCGATGAGGTCGCCAGCCTGATCGGTCGAGAGGGTCGCCCGGAGATGATCGGCCCGGTGATCGTTTGCGGGGAGGGCTGGCGCCAGCCGCGCCTCGGTAGCCGGCAACCCTCCATCCGGCAGCCCGCCCAACCGGGCGAGGGCGGGCAACAGGAACAGGACAGCGCAGACGAACGCCGATACCGGGTTGCCTGGAAGCCCCAATACCGGCACGTCCCCAAGCCGGCCAAACAGCAGCGGCTTGCCCGGCCGCATCGCAATGCGCCAGAAGTCCAGGGCGAACCCGCGCGTTGACAGGCCGGCCTGCACCAGGTCGTGCTCGCCGACGCTGGCGCCGCCGGTGGTCACCAGAAGGTCAATGCTGGAAAGACGGTCCGCGACGGAGGCGATGGCCGCCGGGTCGTCCGGCGCGATCGGCAATATGAACGGGGCGCCACCGCCGGCGCGGACCAGCGCGGCGAGGGCATGCGCGTTGGAGCTAACGATGCTGCCGGCGCATAGGGGCTCGCCCGGCAGCCCCACCTCGTCGCCGGTCGCGAGGATTGCGATGTGCGGGCGGCGATGCACTGCGACCCAAGGATGGTTGCCCGCGGCGATCAGCCCGATCGATCGAGCGCCCAATCGAACACCGCCCGGCACCAAGGTGTCACCCAGTTGAAAATCCTGGCCGGCCCGGCGGATATGCCGTCCAAGCTGGCCTTCCTCCCGCAAAACGATCATATCGCCGTCACGGTCCACGTCCTCTTGCGGCAGCACGCAGTCCGCGCCGTCCGGCACGACACTGCCGGTGAACAGCCGCACCGTCTCACCCGTCCCGACCCTGCCTGCAAAGGGCCGTCCCGCCGGCGCATGGCCGACCACAACGAGGCGCGCGCCCACGGAGCCATCCAAGGCGCGGAGTGCGTAGCCGTCCATGGCCGACATGTCGGCAGGTGGCTGCGTCAGCCGGGCCAGGATGGGCGATGCGAGCACCCGGCCCCAAGCGTCTGACAAAGCAATGATTTCCGCCGCTGTGGGACGGAGCGGCGCGACGATCCGGGTGCGGGCCTCATCGACCGAAAGCATCGTCTCAGGCCTGTCGAAAGTCGCCGGACTTGCCGCCTGCCTTATGCACCACGCGCAACCCGTCGATCCGCATGCCGCGATCGATGGCCTTGCACATATCGTAAACGGTCAGTGCAGCGACACTCGCGGCCGTCAGTGCTTCCATCTCCACTCCAGTACGTCCCGTGGTGCGGACGGTCGCGGCGATGTCGATGCCGTCGCCAGACGACGATGGCTCAAGCTCGAGCGTCACCGCAGCGATCGGCAACGGGTGACAGAGCGGAATCAAGTCCGAGGTGCGTTTCGCCGCCATGATGCCGGCGAGCCGCGCCGCGCCCAGCACGTCGCCCTTCTTGGCCTCTCCGGTCAGGATCACCTGCAATGTTTCAGGCCGCATCGTCACGCTGACCCGGGCGGTCGCGGTCCGGTCGGTCTCGGCCTTGTCCGACACGTCCACCATCACGGCCCGGCCCTCGACGTCGAAATGCGTCAGCGCCGCCGTCATGGGGCGTTGCCCAGCAGGGCACGGGTGGCCGCACCGACATCGGGCTGCCGCAACAGGCTCTCACCCACCAGGAAGCACGACGCGCCTGCCTCGGCTAAACGCCGGACATCGGCATGGGTGCGGATGCCGCTCTCGGCGATGAGGAACCGATCGGAGGGGACGTGCGGCGCAAGCTCGGCCGTTGTCTCCAAGTCCGTTTGCAACGTCTTGAGATTACGATTGTTGATGCCAATCAGAGACGTCTGCAACCCTAAAGCGCGATCGAGTTCGGCCCTGTTGTGCACCTCGACCAGCACGTCCAGGTCGAGTGCCCGGGCAAGCTCCTCCAACTCCCGTGCCTGCTGATCGGACAGCGCCGCCATGATCAGCAGGATGCAATCGGCACCCATCGCCCGGCTCTCATAGACCTGCCAGTCGTCGAGCATGAAGTCCTTACGCAGCACTGGCAACGGCACGGTGGCCCGAGCCACTTTCAGGTGGTCGGGCGAGCCCTGAAAATAGGGACCGTCCGTCAGCACGGACAGGCAGGTTGCGCCCGCATCGGCATAGGCCCGGGCCAGCGCCGATGGACGGAAATCCGGCCTGATCAGCCCCGCGGACGGTGATGCCTGCTTGATCTCGGCGATCAGGCCATAACCGCCCTTGGCCACGGTCTCCTTCAACGCCCGGCCAAAATTGCGGGTCGGATTGCGCTTTGCGTTCAGCCTGCCGGCAAGCGTTGCGATCGGCGTCTCCGCACGACGACGCTCGACCTCGATCAACGTCTCCGCGCAAATCTGGGCCAATGCGTCGGGAATGGCGACGTCCATCACACTGCTCCAAAAAGTTCGGGGCTCCACAAAGTTCGGAGCTCCACAAAGTTCAGGCAGTTGCCTGTCGCAAGTTGTCCAGCGCGGCAGCGGCGGTCCCGCCCTCGATCGCCGAAGCCGCAAGAGCCACACCTGACCGCAAATCGTGCGCCAAACCCGCTATGATAAGCCCGGCGGCGGCGTTCAGCAGCACAGTATCGCGATACGGCCCCGCCCGCCCCTGCAGCAACGCAGCAAGCGCCCTGGCGTTCATTGCGGCGTCACCGCCGCGGATCGCTTCGATCGGCGAACGCTTTAGTCCGGCATCCTCGGGCGTTACGCTAAACTCCTCAAGCGCTCCGTCATGTAGCGCAACCACATGGCTATCTCCCGCGACGGTCAACTCATCGAGGCCCTGGCCGTGCACCAGCCAGGCACGCTCGGTGCCCAGCGCATGCAAGGTTTCGGCCATAGGGCGCGCCCAGGCCGGGTCATAAACGCCGGTCAGCTGCCGTCGCACCCGGGCCGGGTTGGCGAGCGGGCCCAACAGGTTGAAGATCGTGCGTGTGCCAAGCTCCACCCGTGGCCCGGCGGCATGACGCAGCGCGGGGTGATGCCGGGGCGCAAACAGGAACACGCACCCCGCCGCGGCTAGCACGTCCGACAAGCGATCCAGCGGCACGTCCACGTTCACGCCCAGCGCCGTCAACACGTCGGCGCCACCGGTTCGGGACGACAACGCGCGGTTGCCGTGCTTGGCGATTGGAACGCCGCAGCCCGCCAGCACGAACGTCACCGCCGTGGACACATTCAAGGTGCCGGCATCGTCGCCGCCGGTGCCGCACACGTCGAGCGCATTTGGCGGGGCCGCGACCGTCGTCATGCGGGACCGCATCGCCCGCACTGCGCCAGTCAGCTCGGCCACCGTCTCCCGCCGCACCCGCATCGCCATCAGCAGCCCGGCGATCTGCGCGGGCGTGGCCTCGCCGGACATGACGATGCCGAACGCTGCCTCTGCCTCATCGGCCGACAACGTGCGGCCGGACGCAAGCTGGGCCAGAACCGGTTTCAGGGTCGACATGCCGCGCGGAGGCTAGGCGGCGCGGGCAGGGGCGTTGGACCCGCGCGCCAACGCCAGGAAGTTCGCCAGGATCTCGTGCCCGTGTTGGGACGCAATGCTCTCGGGGTGGAACTGCACGCCGAACACCGGGAGCGCGCGATGGCGAAGGCCCATGATGGTGCCGTCCTCCGTCCACGCCGTCGGCACGAGCACATCCGGAAGCGTGCTGGGCTCGACGACCAGGCTGTGGTAGCGCGTCGCCTGGAACGGGCTTGGCAGTCCGGTGAACACGTCGGACCCACCGTGCCGGATCGCGCTCAGCTTGCCGTGCATGGGCTTGCTGGCCCGCACGACCTGGCCGCCAAACACCTGCCCGATCGCCTGATGCCCCAGGCAGACGCCCAGCACCGGAATGCGCCCGGCCGCCGCCGCGATCAGGTCAAGGCAGATGCCGGCGTCATCAGGCGTGCAGGGACCGGGGGAGATCATGATGGCCTCGGGCGCCAGCGCCAGCGCGTCCTCGACCGAGATCGCATCGTTGCGCCGCACCGTGCAGCGCGCGCCCAGGTCGCCCAGGAAATGCGCAAGGTTGAAGGTGAAACTATCGTAGTTGTCGATCAGAAGGATCATGGGATCAGGCTTTCAGGGCAGCGAAGCGGACCGCCTCGTCGGCGGCGCGGAACAGGGCGCGGGATTTCTGACGGGTTTCTTCGTATTCGCCGGCGGCCGTGCTGTCCGCCACCACGCCGCCGCCGGCCTGCACATACATCGTGCCGTCCTTCACCACCGCCGTGCGCAGCCCGATGCAGGTGTCCATCGTGCCGTTGGCGGCGAAGTAGCCGATGCACCCGGCATAGATGCCGCGCCGGGTCGGCTCCAGCTCCTCGATGATCTGCATCGCACGGATCTTGGGCGCGCCGGTCAGCGTGCCCGCGGGGAAGCCGGCGACCAGCGCATCGAGCGCGTCGAGCCCCGGCTGCAACCGGCCCTCGACCGTGGACGAGATATGCATCACGTGGCTGAACCGCTCGACGCTGAAGCTGTCCGTCACCCGCACGCTGCCGAGCTCGGCCACGCGGCCGACGTCGTTGCGGCCGAGATCGAGCAGCATCAGGTGCTCGGCCCGCTCCTTGGGATCGGCCAGCAGGTCGGCTTCGAGCTGCTCGTCCTCGGCGCGGGTGGCGCCACGGGGCCGGGTGCCGGCAAGAGGACGGATGGTCACGATCCCGTCACGCAGCCGGACCAGCACCTCGGGGCTGCTGCCCACCACCGCGAAGCCGCCGAGGTCGAGGAAGAACAGGAACGGCGCCGGGTTGATGCGCCGGAGCGCGCGATACAGGGAGAACGGCGGCAGCGCGAACGGCACCGAGAAGCGCTGGCTCGGCACCACCTGGAACGCGTCCCCGGCGGCGATGTACTCCTTCATGCGCTCCACGATGCCCATGAACTCGGCTTGGGTCATGTTGGAGGCGGGTTCCGGCTGGGGCGGCAGCGCCACCGGGGGTGCGGCATGGGGCAGGGGGCGCAGCAGCGCCGCATCGGCCTGCGCCAGCGCCGATTGCGCAAGCTCCCACGCCTGTGAGGCGGAGACGCCGGGCTGCGGGTAGATCGGGGCAGCGAGCGTCAGCTCGTCCCGCACGTTGTCGAACACGGCAAATATGGTCGGCCGGAGCAGGATGGCCTCCGGCAGGCCCAGTGCGTCCGTGTTCTTGTCCGGAAGCCGCTCCATCAGCCGGACCATGTCATAGCCGAGATAGCCCACGAGCCCGCCCAGCATCGGCGGCAGGTGCTCCGGCAGGTCGAGCTGCGTCTCGGCGATCAGCGCCCGCAAGCTCTCCAGGGGTGGACGGCCATCCGGCACGAAGGCGTGCGGGGCGGACCGTGCGTGCCGGTTGACCTCCGCCCGGCCGCCGCGGCAGCGCCATACAAGGTCCGGCTCCATGCCAATGATCGAGTAGCGGCTACGGGCGGACCCGCCCTCGATGCTCTCCAGCAGGAAGGCGTTCGTGCGCCCGGCCGCGAGCTTCAGAAAGGCCGCGACCGGAGTTTCGAGGTCGGCGACCCCCGTGGTCCAGACCAGCGTGCCGCGCCCGGCTTCATACGCGGTGCTGAAGGCGGTTTGGGACGGCGAGGCGGAGGCGTTCATATCGGGTCGCTCACGGCTGCACCATGCTGTCCAGCAGGCTTCGGTTCACCTGGGGGTTGGCGCGGTCGCGCAACGTGGCAGCAAAGGTCAGCTCGATATCCTGGCCGATCGCCTGGGTCAGCGCCGTCCGGATTTGTGCGGTGCCCAACGGGTCGGCCGCCGGGTCGGGCGCAGTGACCTCGCCCAGCGCCAGAACATAGAACGCCTCGGGCGTTTCGATCATCGTCGACTCATGCGGTTTTAGGCTGAACAGCGGCTCTATCATCTGTGAGGGCACGCCGGGATCGGGCTGCCCCCGCACCACGGGCGGCGTGCGCTGCAGGCGTAGTCCGGCGACCGTCGCGGCGTCATCCAGGCTGGACCCCGCCTTCGCCGCCGTCAGCAGACTTGCGGCGGCCCGCTCCTGTTCCTTGTGCCGGGCGTCGCGCACCCAGTCCTCGCGCACCTGCGCCTCGACATCCGCGAACGGCTTGCGGGTCGCGGCCGTCGCGTCCTCGACCGTCACGGCGTAATAGGACTGATCCGGCCCCTCGGTCATCCGCGCCGGTTCTTCCTTGGCAAGCGCAAAGGCAGCGGCCAGCAACGCCTGACGCAGCGCCGGGGAACCCGGGATCGGAGCGGGCTGCCCGGCCGGCGTGTTGCCCTGAGCGTTCAGGGTGCCGGTGACGGCGGCGACGCCAAGATCGGCCGGCAGGTCATCCAGGCTGCCACTCGCCGACAGCGCGTCCTCAAGCTTGTTGGCACGGGCATAGACCTGGTCCACCGCACGCTCCCGGGCGAGCTTCGTGCGAATCTCGGCCGTGGCCTGATCCAGCGGGCGCTCGATCCCCACCGTCACCTTGGTGACCCGGAACACCTGCCAGCCGAGTGCCGACTGGATCGGGCCGGTCACCGTCTCGGCCGGTGCGGCGAACACGGCTTTTCCTAACTCTGGGGCCGGGAACTCGGTTGCAGTGGCGTCATCCAGCGATGCGGAGGAGGCGCCGGCGGCAGCGGCGGCCTTTTGCACCGCATCCCAATCGGCGCCGGCGATCCAGGAGGCCGCGATCTCCCGCACATGGGCCTCGTCCTGGGCGACGACCACCTCGACGGAGCGCTTCTCCGGTGTCACGTACTCTGCCTTATGCTGCTCGTAATAGGCGCGGATGTCGGCATCCGGGACCTCGATATCGCGGGCGACGGTCTCGGGAGACAGGATCACGGCCTTGATGCGGCGGAACTCGGGCGCGCTGTAGCGCTCCGGGTTGTTGTCATAGGCGCGCTGCAGGTCGGCCTCGGTCGGCGCGGGCGGCTCGGCGGCGGCGGCGAACGGCAGCTCGACGTACTGCGCCACCCGGGTCTCGTGCTGGAAGGCGAAAACCTGCTGCGTCAACACCTCGGGCGGGACGGCGCCGACCTGCACGGCCTCCATCAGCTGCCGCTGGCCGAGGTCGGAGCGCATGAGATCGAGGAAGCGCGGCTCGGTCAGGTTATTGTTGCGGAGCACGGCCTCGAAGCGCGCGCGGTCGAACGCGCCGCTGGCGCCGCGAAACGCCGGAACCTCGAACACTGCCGCCCGCAACGCGTCGTCCGGCACGGCCAGGCCCAGGTGGGAAACCTCGTTCTGGATGGCCGCCTGCACGATCAGCCGGTCCAGTACCTGCCCGGCGACGGCCTGGCGAATGGCGGGAGTAGGCTCCGTCTTGCCGCCCATCATGCGGGTGACCTGCGCCAGTTGGGTCCGCAGCGCCTCCTGGAACTCGGGACCCTCGATCTTGCGGTCGCCGACCCTGGCGAGGGCGTTGTCATGGCCGACATTGCGCACGACATCTGCAACGCCCCAAAGGCCGAACGAGGCGATCAGCACGATGAAGAAGGCGCGGGCGGCCCAGGTGCCGAGGAGGCTGCGTATCAGGGAGAGCATGCGGAAGGCTTCCAGAGAACGGGGCCGCACCATACGGAGGCGCGCGGCCTTTTGCCAGACATGGGCTTTGGCTTACACCGCAAGCGGTATAAGCGCTCTATAATGCTCATAAAAGGAGGCGGGCGGTGCAGCCACTGATTGCCGGGAACTGGAAGATGAATGGCTTGCGGGCCGATGCGGTAGCCCTTGCGACGGCCCTGCGCGGCGGTGCGGCTTGCGACATGCTGGTATGCCCGCCCACGACCTTGCTGGCCGCGGTGGCGGAGGCATTGGCCGGCAGCGTAGTCATGGTGGGCGGCCAGGACTGCCATCCCGAGCCCTCGGGCGCGCGGACGGGCGACGTGTCGGCGCCGATGCTGCGGGATGCGGGCGCCGGATGGGTGATCGTCGGTCACTCCGAGCGCCGGCTCGGCTATGGCGAGTCGAACGCCCTCGTGCAGGAGAAGGCCCGCGCCGCCATCGCCGCTGGGCTGATCCCGATCGTGTGCGTGGGGGAAACGGAACAGCAGCGCTTGACCGGCCATGCGGAAGCGGTTGTGGCGGCGCAGATCGACGGGAGCGTGCCGCCGGGTTTCGCGGGGGTGGTCGCCTATGAGCCGGTATGGGCCATCGGCACGGGCCGGACCGCATCCGAGGACAACGTGGTGGCGATGCACCGCTGCATCCGCAGCCAGTTGGTCGAGACTTTGGGCGAGGCCGGGGCTGGGCTGCGCATCCTGTATGGCGGGTCGGTCAAGCCGGCCGGCGCCGCCACGCTGCTGGCCCTCCCTGGAGTGGGGGGTGCGTTGGTCGGGGGAGCAAGCCTGGTGGCCGCGGATTTCTTGGCGATTGCGCGGGCGGCCGGTTGAGGCCGGGATCAAATACGGACAAAAGGCCCTGCCTTCCCAATCCCGCCTGCCATCGTTAAAGGGTGCCCCATGACCACCGTCCTGCTCATCATTCACTTGTTCGTCACCCTGGCCTTGATCGGCGTCGTGCTGATTCAGCGGAGCGAGGGCGGCGGCCTGGGTATCGGCACGACGCAGGGCATGGGTGGATTCATGTCGGGCCGCGGCACCACCAACCTGCTGACCCGCACGACGGCGATCCTGGGCACGGCGTTCTTCGCGCTGTCGCTGACGCTCGCGCTGCTGAACCGCGGCACGGTCGGCGGCGGGCGGTCGCTGCTGGACAACCCGCCGGTGACGGCGCCGGCTACGGGCGGCGATGCGTCGCCGACCCCTGCGCCCGCACCTACGCCCCGGGGTCCTGCCGTTCCGACGAACTGACCTGCGCGTGGGGGGGTTCACGGCCGGGTCGCTTCCGCGCTATCAGGACCGTCCATGACGCGGTTCGTATTCATCACCGGCGGCGTGGTTTCCTCATTGGGCAAGGGCGTCGCCTCGGCGGCATTGGGAGCATTGCTGCAGGCGCGGGGCTACTCCGTGCGCCTACGCAAGCTCGATCCCTATTTGAACGTCGACCCCGGGACGATGAGCCCGTATCAGCACGGCGAGGTCTTCGTGACCGACGACGGCGCCGAGACGGACCTGGATCTCGGCCACTACGAGCGCTTCACCGGCGTGCACGCGGCCAAGACCGACAACGCGACGACCGGGCGCATCTATTCCGACGTGATCGCCAAGGAGCGGCGGGGCGACTACCTGGGCGCCACCGTCCAGGTGATCCCGCACATCACAGATGCGATCAAGGAGGCGATCACCCGAAACACCGAGGGCGTGGACTTCGCGCTGATCGAGATCGGCGGCACGGTCGGCGACATCGAGGGCCTGCCGTTCCTGGAGGCAATCCGCCAGTTGGGCAACGAGCTCGGCCCCGAGCGGACGATGTTCGTGCACCTGACGCTCGTGCCCTACATCCCATCCGCGGGCGAGCTGAAGACCAAGCCGACGCAGCACTCGGTGAAGGAGTTGCTGAACGTCGGCATCCAGCCGCAGATGCTGCTGTGCCGCTGCGACCGGCAGATACCCGACACCGAGCGCCGCAAGATCGCGAGCTTCTGCAACGTGCGCTCCCAGGCGGTGATCGCGGCGCTGGACGTGGACACGATCTACGCCGTGCCGATCAGCTACCACACCGAGGGCATGGACCGCGAAGTGCTCCGCCACTTCGACCTGCCGTTCGAGACCGCGCCCGATTTGTCGGCCTGGCAGCGCATCGTGGACATCGTGCGCGGACCCGATGGCGAGGTCCGGATCGCCATCGTCGGCAAGTACACCAACCTGCTCGACAGCTACAAAAGCCTGGGTGAGGCTTTGATCCATGGCGGGATCAAGAACCGGGTCCGCGTCCAGCTCGACTGGGTGGACAGCGAGATCTTCGAGCAGCCCGACGCCGTCACCCGGCTGGAGGGCGTGCACGGCATCCTGGTGCCGGGCGGATTCGGAGAACGCGGGACCGAGGGCAAGATCGCCGCGGTGCGCTTCGCCCGCGAGCGCCGGGTGCCGTTCCTGGGCATCTGCTTCGGCATGCAGATGGCGGTCATCGAGTGCGCCCGGAACATGGCGGGGCTGCCCGACGCCTCGTCGACCGAGTTCGGGCCCTGCGCCAACCCCGTCGTGGGCCTGCTGACCGAATGGGCGCGTGGCAATGAGATCGAGCGCCGGAGCGGGGAGGGCGATCTGGGCGGCACCATGCGCTTGGGCGCCTATCCCGCCCAGCTCGACCGGGGATCGCTGGTCAGCCGGGTGTATGGGGACGCCACGATGATCCATGAACGGCACCGGCACCGCTGGGAGGTCAACGTGCACTACCGCTCGCAGCTTGAGGCTACGGGACTACGGTTTTCCGGCATGTCGCCGGATGACATCCTGCCCGAGGTCGTGGAGCTGCCCAGCCATCCCTGGTTCATCGGCGTGCAGTACCATCCCGAGCTGAAATCGAAGCCGCTTGATCCGCATCCGCTGTTCTCCGGATTCATCGCGGCGGCCGTGAAGCAGTCCCGTCTTGTCTGAGGCCCGATCCTCCATGCCCGAGACCGGCTCCGCCGCGCCTGAGACGCGCACCGTCCGCGTGCTGGATATCGAGATCGGCAATGACCTGCCGTTCGTCCTGATCGCCGGGCCGTGCCAGATCGAGTCGGAGGCACACGCCTTCGAGACCGCCGAGGCGCTGCGCGGCATGGCGCACGCGGCGGGGGTGCCGCTGATCTACAAATCGAGCTTCGACAAGGCCAACCGCACCAGCGCCAGCGCCGCCCGCGGCGTCGGCATCGTCCGCGGCCTGACGATCCTCGCCGCAGTGCGGGAGCGGTTCCGCATCCCCGTGCTGACGGACGTGCATAGCCCCGACCAGTGCGATCCAGCGGCCGAGGCCGTCGACGTCTTGCAAATTCCTGCCTTCCTGTGCCGCCAGACCGACCTGCTGATCGCCGCCGGCGAGACCGGCCGGGCGGTGAACGTGAAAAAGGGCCAGTTCCTTGCCCCGTGGGACATGGCGCACGTCGCCGCCAAGATCGCCGAGACCGGCAATGAGAGCATCCTGCTCACCGAACGCGGCGTGAGCTTCGGCTACAACACGCTGGTCACCGACTTCCGCGGCCTGCCGGTGCTGGCGCAAACCGGGTACCCCGTGGTGTTCGACGCGACGCATAGCGTGCAGCAGCCCGGCGGACACGGCGGCTCGTCCGGCGGGCAGCGCGAGTTCGCGCCGGTGCTGGCCCGCGCGGCGCTGGCGGTCGGCGTGGCGGCGCTGTTCATCGAAACGCACCGCAATCCCGACGCGGCGCCGAGCGACGGCCCGAACATGATCCCGCTGCATGCGATGCCGGCCCTAATCGCGCGCCTCAAGGCGCTGGACGATTTCTGCAAAGCTGCCGCCCTCGAAGCCCTCACCCTTAACGATCGGACGGACCCCCCATGAGCGCCATCGCCGACATCGTCGCCCGCGAGATTCTGGACAGCCGGGGCAATCCGACCGTCGAGGTCGATGTCGTGCTGGACAGCGGCGCCATGGGGCGCGCCGCGGTGCCGTCCGGCGCCAGCACGGGCGCGCATGAGGCGGTCGAGCTGCGCGACGGCGACAAGGCGCGCTATGGCGGCAAGGGCGTGCGGACCGCCTGCGCCAGCGTCGAGGGCGAGATCTTCGACGCGATCGGCGGCATGGACCCGACGGAGCAGGTGCGGCTCGATGAGGTCATGATCGACCTGGACGGCACGCCGAACAAGTCGCGGCTGGGCGCCAATGCCATCCTGGCGGTTTCACTTGCGGTAGCGAAGGCGGCAGCCGCCGATTTGGGCCTGCCGCTCTACCGCTATGTCGGCGGCGTGTTCGCCCGCACGCTGCCGGTGCCCATGATGAACATCGTGAACGGGGGCAAGCACGCCGACAACCCAATCGACGTGCAGGAGTTCATGATCCAGCCGGTGGGCGCGCCGACCTTCGCCGACGCGGTCCGGGTCGGGGCCGAGATCTTCCATGCACTGAAGTCGAAGCTGCACGACGCCGGGCACAACACCAACGTGGGCGACGAGGGGGGCTTTGCGCCCAACCTCAAATCGGCGGACGAGGCGCTGGCGTTCATCACCCAGGCCTGCGAGCAGGCGGGCTACCGGCCTGGCGAGGACGTGACGTTCGCGCTCGACTGCGCCAGCACCGAGTTCTTCCACGCTGGTGAGGCGGGAGATGGCGAATACCGGCTGGAGGGCGAGGGCAAGCGGTTCGACGCGGCCGGGATGGTCGCCTACCTGGCGGAGCTGGTCGGCCGTTATCCGATCGTCTCGATCGAGGATGCCTGCGCCGAGGACGACTGGGCGGGCTGGAAGCATTTGACGGACGTGCTGGGCGACCGGGTGCAGCTGGTGGGGGACGATTTGTTCGTGACCAACACCGAACGGCTGCGGCGCGGGATCGAGAGGGCGACCGCCAACTCCATCCTGGTCAAGGTGAACCAGATCGGCACGTTGTCCGAGACGCTGGAGGCGGTGGAGCTGGCGCAACGGGCCGGGTTCACGGCGGTGATGAGCCATCGGTCGGGGGAGACGGAGGACACGACGATCTCCGACCTCGCAGTGGCGACCAATTGCGGGCAGATCAAGACGGGCAGCCTGGCCCGGAGCGACCGGACGGCCAAGTACAACCAATTGATCCGCATCGAGGCCGAGCTGGGCCCTTCTGCACGCTATGCCGGGCGGACGATCCTGCGGCGCCGATAGAGGTCGCGGAGCGCGCCGAAGCATAGTAGGGTGTTGCCATAGCAGAACGGGTTTGCAGCATGAGCCTAAGTCAAGCATTGCGGCGGCAGGCAAGATTGGCTATCGCGCCAGCCGTGTTCCTGGGTCTGGTCGGCTATTTCGGCTGGAACGCCACGCAGGGTGAGCGGGGCTCGCAGGCGTTTGCCGTTCGGCAGGAGCAGCTCAAGATGGTGCAGGCCGAGTTGGTCCGCGTATCGGCGGAACGCGACATGTGGGATCGCCGGGTGACGGGATTGCGAACCCAGCGGCTTGACCCGGATACGCTGGACGAACGCGCGCGGGCGATGCTGAATGTGGCCGACCCGGCCGATATCGTGGTGCCCTATGGCGCGGGGAAGCGCCTGTTCTAGGGGCAGGTTGCGCTGCGGCATTTGATCGCCGCTGGCTTGAGCCGTGGGTGCTATTGCATTGCACAATAAGACTTCTTTGCCCAGCGGCCTTGCCGCCGCTGGGCGCGGACGCTAGGTGTTGATGACATACCCTATGTCCGACAGGAGCGACGCGCATGGCGCAGGCAGCCGAGATACGGAAGCGCAGCAAGGACCCTGAGGAGGCTCCGCCCGAGGCCGCGAACCACGCCTCGAACCAATCCATGACCCGGGAGCAACTCGCCAGGGCCTATGGCGACATGCTGCTGATCCGCCGGTTCGAGGAGAAGGCCGGCCAGCTTTACGGCATGGGCCTCATTGGCGGATTCTGCCATCTGTATATCGGGCAGGAGGCCGTCGTTGTCGGCATTCAGGCCGCGCTGTCCGACGGCGACCAGGTCATCACGTCCTATCGCGACCACGGCCATATGCTCGCGACCGGCATGGAGCCGCGCGGCGTCATGGCGGAGCTGACCGGGCGCAGCGGAGGCTACTCCAAGGGCAAGGGCGGCTCCATGCACATGTTCAGCAAGGAGAAGCGCTTCTTCGGCGGCCATGGCATCGTGGGAGCGCAGGTGAGCCTCGGCACCGGGCTTGCGATGGCGAACTGGTATCGCGGAAACGACCGGGTTTGCGCAACCTACTTCGGCGACGGCGCGTCGAGCCAGGGACAGGTGTATGAGAGCTTCAATCTGGCGGCGCTGATGAAGCTGCCCTGCATCTATGTGATCGAGAACAACAAATACGGCATGGGCACCAGCTTGGAGCGCGCCTCCGCGTCGCATGACCTCTCGATCAATGGGACGCCATGGGGCATTCCAGGTGCCAAGGTGGACGGCATGGACGTGACCGCGGTGAAGGCCGCCGCGGACGTGGCGGTGGCGCATTGCCGGTCGGGCGCCGGGCCGTATCTGATGGAGGTCCAGACCTACCGCTACCGCGGGCATTCCATGTCCGATCCGGCCAAGTACCGCACGCGCGACGAGGTGCAGAAGATGCGCACCGAGCGCGACTGCATCGAGGGCGCGCGCCACATGCTGGAGGCGGCGGGCATGGGCGAGGAGGAGTTCAAGGCAGTCGATGCCGCCGTGAAGGCCCGCGTCCAAGAGGCCGCGGATTTTGCGCAAAGCAGCCCCGAGCCGGACGAGCGAGAGTTGTGGACCAATATCCTGGTAGAGGGCTGAAGGCGTGTCGACACAGATTCTGATGCCGGCGCTGTCGCCCACCATGACCGAGGGCAAGCTGGCCCGCTGGCTGAAGAAGGTCGGCGAGGAGGTGCGCGCTGGCGACGTGATCGCGGAGATCGAGACCGACAAGGCAACCATGGAGGTCGAGGCCGTGGACGAGGGCAAGCTGTCCCAGATTCTGGTCGAGGAGGGCACGGACGGTGTCGCCGTGAACACGCCGATCGCCGTGCTCTTGGCCGATGGAGAGGCTGCGGCCGAACCCGCCTCGGCAGCCACCGCCCCGGCTACGGTAAAGCAACCTGCGCCGGAGCCATTGGAGGACCACAAGGTCGTCGCGGACAAGGCTGCGGTGGCGCAAGCCCCGGCGTCCTCGACCGCGACTGCCCCGGAGCGCGACTGGGGTCCGACCAAGCCAACCACGGTCCGCGAGGCTCTGCGCGACGCCATGGCCGCCGAACTGCGCGCCGATGACCGCGTGTTCCTGATTGGCGAGGAGGTGGCGCAGTACCAGGGCGCCTATAAGATCAGTCAAGGTCTGTTGGACGAGTTCGGCCCGCGCCGCATCATCGACACGCCGATCACCGAGCATGGCTTCACAGGCATGGCAGTGGGTGCGGCGATGGATGGGCTGCGGCCGATCGTCGAGTTCATGACGTTCAACTTCGCCATGCAGGCGATCGACCAGATCATCAACTCGGCCGCCAAGACCCTGTATATGTCGGGCGGCCAGATGGGGTGCCCGATCGTGTTCCGCGGGCCGAACGGCGCCGCATCCCGCGTGGCGGCGCAGCATAGCCAGGACTACGCGTCGTGGTATGCGCACTGCCCGGGCCTGAAGGTCGTGGCGCCGTGGTCCAGCGCCGATGCCAAGGGTCTGCTGCGGACCGCGATCCGCGATCCGAACCCGGTGATCATGCTCGAGAACGAGATTCTTTATGGGCAGACGTTCGAGTGCCCGACCGACGAGGACTTCTTCGTGCCGATCGGCAAGGCCAAGATCGAGCGGCCGGGGCAGCATGTGACGATCGTCGCCTACAGCGTCATGGTCGGCGTGGCGATGAAGGCTGCGGAGACGCTGGCAGGGCAGGGGATCGAGGCCGAGGTGATCAACCTACGCAGCCTGCGGCCGTTGGATACCGCGGCTATCGTCGAGAGCGTGAAGAAGACCAGCCGGCTGGTGACGGTCGAGGAGGGCTGGCCCTATGCCGGCATCGGCGCGGAGGTCGCGATGCAGGTGATCGAGCACTGTTTCGACTGGCTCGACGCGCCGCCAGTCCGGGTGCACGGGTTGGATGTGCCGCTGCCCTATGCGGCCAACCTGGAGAAGCTGGCGTTGCCGCAGCCGTCCTGGGTGGTCGACGCCGTGACCAAGATCGTCTGAGGGGCACGCATAATGGCGACGAATATCCTGATGCCGGCGCTCTCGCCGACGATGACCGAGGGCACGCTGGCCCGGTGGCTGAAGAGAGAAGGCGAGCAGGTCCGCGCTGGCGACGTGATCGCCGAGATCGAGACAGACAAGGCCACCATGGAGGTGGAGGCCGTGGACGAGGGCGTGCTGAGCAAGATCCTGGTGGCGGACGGCACGGCCGGGGTGAAGGTTAATGACCCCATCGCCGTGCTGACCGAAGACGGCGAGGAGGCAGCCGCCCCGGCTACCAAGGCGCCGCCAGCCCAGGCCCCGGCGGCACAAGCTCCGGCAACCGCGCCTGCGCCGGCCCCGCCTGCCCCTGCCGCGGCGGCTGCTCCGGCGCCTATGGCCAACGGGCACGACACGGAGAGAGTTTTCGCCTCGCCGCTTGCGCGGCGGATGGCCAAGCAGGCTGGCATCGACCTGTCGTCGATGAAGGGCTCCGGCCCGAATGGGCGCATCATCCGCGCCGATATCGAGGCGCGGCAGGCGCCCGGCGCGCCCCAACCTTCTCCTATGGAGCCGCAGGCGGGCGCGCGGGAGGCCGAGGCTCCGGCAGCGCCGCCGGTGCAGCAGGTCAAGCCAGCGCCGAAGCCCGCTGTCCCAGTGACCGCGCCGCATCAGCTCGTGCCGAACTCGACGATGCGGAAGGTGATCGCGAAGCGCCTGCTGGAAAGCCACCAGCTCGTGCCGAATTTCTATGTCACCATGGACATCGAGATCGATGCGCTGCTGAAGCTCCGCGCCGACCTGAACGCCCGGTCGCCCAAGGACGGGCCGGGCGCATTCAAGCTCTCGGTCAACGATCTGGTCATCAAGGCCACCGCCGCGGCGCTCCGCCGGGTGCCGAAGGTGAACGCCAGCTACACGGAGGATGCGATGATCGTCTATGACGACATCGACATCAGCGTCGCCGTTTCGATGCCGGACGGGCTGATCACGCCGATCGTGCGGAAGGCCGACCAGAAGGGTCTGGCGGCGATCAGCAACGAGATGAAGGACCTCGGCGCCCGCGCCAAGTCCGGCAAGCTGAAGCCGGAGGAGTTCCAGGGCGGCAGCTTCTCGATCTCGAACCTCGGTATGTTCGGCGTGAAGCAGTTCACCGCCATCATCAACCCGCCGCAGGCCGCGATCCTGGCCGTAGGCGCCGGGGAAAAGCGGCCGGTGGTGAAGGATGGGGCGCTGGCGGTCGCGACAGTGATGACGTGCACTCTGAGCGTGGACCACCGCGTGGCTGACGGCGCGCTCGGCGCAGAATGGATGGCGGTGTTCAAGGGCATCGTCGAGGACCCGCTCAGCCTGATGCTGTAGGCCGGTGCTGTAGGGCAATGCTGTAGGATCATCTCATGGAAACCAAATTCGACCTGGTCGTCGTCGGCGGCGGCCCCGGCGGCTATGTGGCGGCCATCCGGGCCGCGCAGCTCGGAATGAAGGCCGCCGTGGTGGAGCGCGAGAACCTGGGCGGCATCTGCCTGAACTGGGGCTGCATCCCGACCAAGGCGCTGCTGCGCTCGTCCGAAATCAACCATTTGCTGCATAACCTCGGCGAGTTCGGCTTTGCTGCGGACAACGTGCGGTTTGACCTGCCGAAGATCGTGCAGCGGTCGCGCAAGGTCGCCAAGCAACTGGCCGGAGGCGTCGGGCACCTGCTGAAGAAGAACAAGGTGGCAGTGTTCGACGGGGTGGCGAAGCTCGCGGGCCAGCACGCCCTCGCGGTCAGCAAGGACGGCAAAGCGGTCGCCACGCTCACTGCGCCGCACATCATCCTGGCGACCGGCGCCCGCGCGCGGCAACTGCCGGGGCTGGAGGGTGACGGCAAGCTGATCTGGACCTATCGCGAGGCGATGGTGCCGCCCAGCATGCCGAAGTCGCTGTTGGTGATCGGCTCCGGCGCCATCGGCATCGAGTTCGCGAGCTTCTTTCGGAACATGGGCGCCGAGGTGACGGTCATCGAGATGCTCGACCGCATCCTGCCGGTCGAGGACGAGGAAATCAGCGCATTCGCCCGCAAGGCGTTCGAGAAGCAGGGCATCAAGATCCTGACCTCGGCCAAGACGACGGCGGTGCGCAAGGACGCCGACAGCGTGACCGCGACGATCGAGGCGGGCGGCAAGACGCAGGAAATCACCGTGGACCGGGTGATCTCCGCGGTCGGCATCGTCGGCAACGTCGAGGACCTGGGGTTGGAGGGCACCAAGGTGAAGGTGGAGCGCAGCCATATCGTCATCGACGAGTATTGCCGCACCGGGGAGCCGGGCGTGTATGCGATCGGCGATGTGACCGGGGCACCGTGGCTGGCGCACAAGGCGAGCCACGAGGGCGTGATCTGCGTCGAGAGCATCGCCCGGCAGAACGATGTGAAGCCGCTGAATATCGGCAACATCCCTGGCTGCACCTACAGCCGGCCGCAGATCGCGTCGGTCGGCATGACGGAGGCGCGGGCCAAGGCGGCCGGGCACGACGTGCGCGTGGGCCATTTTCCGTTCATCGGCAATGGCAAGGCGATCGCGATGGGCGAGCCGGAGGGCATGGTGAAGGTCGTGTTCGACTCCAAGTCCGGAGAACTGCTCGGCGCTCACATGATCGGCGCGGAGGTTACCGAGATGATCCAGGGCTATGCGGTGGCGCGGACCCTGGAGACGACCGAGGTCGAGCTGATGCACACCGTGTTCCCGCACCCGACGGTCAGCGAGACGATGCACGAGGCTGTGCTGGACGCATACGGCCGGGCCATCCACTTCTGACAAGTTGCTTGACGGGCGGCATGACCCCATCCACTTGAAGGTCTTCGCTTCTGTGCCGGGAGTCCGTATGGCGTCGCGTGTCGTGATCGATCATCGTTTGAGCGTGCCGAACGTGGGCGTATCAGGCGTAGGCGTGCCATCCCGGCACCCGGAAAAGGCGAACCGGCCGGACAACCCCATCCAGCGCAAGCCGGGCTGGATTCGTGTGAAGGCACCCAACCACCCGATCTACCATGAGACCCGGGCGCTGATGCGCGAGAACCGGCTGGTGACGGTGTGCGAGGAGGCGGCGTGCCCCAATATCGGCGAGTGCTGGTCGCAGCGCCACGCCACCATGATGATCATGGGCGATACCTGCACCCGCGCCTGCAGCTTCTGCAACGTGCGGACCGGCCAGCCGGACGCGCTGGATGCGGATGAGCCGCGCCGGGTCGCCGACGCGGTGGCGAAGCTGGGCCTGCGGCATGTGGTCATCACCTCGGTCGACCGGGACGACCTGCGCGATGGCGGCGCCGCCCATTTCGCGGCGGTGATCCGCGCGCTGCGCGACGCGGCGCCTGGCACGACGATCGAGGTGCTGACCCCTGACTTCCTGCGCAAGCCCGGCGGCCTCGAAGTCGTCGCGGAGGCCCGGCCGGACGTGTTCAACCATAATTTGGAGACGGTTCCTCGGCTGTATCCGACCATTCGGCCCGGCGCGCGATATTACCAGTCCCTGCGCCTGCTCGACCGGGTGAAGATGGTTGACCCGACGATCTTCACCAAATCCGGCCTGATGCTCGGGTTGGGGGAGCAGCGCGCCGAGGTCATGCAGGTCATGGACGACCTGCGTGTCGCCGATGTCGACTTCCTGACGCTCGGCCAATACCTGCAGCCCACTGTGAAACACGCCGCGGTCGACCGTTTTGTGCCGCCTGAAGAGTTCGCCGACTACGCCGCACTGGCGCGGTCGAAGGGCTTCCTGATGGTCAGCGCCACGCCGCTGACCCGCAGCTCCTATCACGCCGACGCCGATTTCGAGCAGTTGCGCGCTGCCCGTGCGAAGCAACTCGCGCTGGTCGCCGTCTAGGCATGCCCACCCATGCCGAGCACAAGGTGCTGCCCTATAGTCCGGAGCAAATGTTCGATTTGGTGGCGGATGTCGGGCGATACCCGATCTTCTTGCCATGGTGCGTCGGTGCACGCGTGAAGACGCAGACCGAGACGCAGCTCGTTGCGGACCTCACCATCGGCTTCGGGCCCTTCCGGGAGAGCTTCACCAGCCGGGTCGAGCTCGACCGGCCGCGGCAAGTGCAGGTCAAGTACGAGGACGGGCCATTCCGCTATCTTAACAACCAGTGGACCTTCGAGCCGAACCCGAAAGGGTGCAACGTCAAGTTCTACGTCGATTTCGAGTTCCGCAGCCGCTTGCTGCAGGCCGCCATCGGGGCGGTATTCAATAAGGCGGTGCGGCTGATGGTGAACGCCTTCTTGAAGCGCGCGCGCGAGGTTTATGGCTCCCCCGCCGCCACGATTGCGGTGATCCCTGCCGCAGCGCCTGCCAAATCCTAGGTAGACCTATCGCTATGACCTACGCTCCGCCGCGTCTTGACCTCAGCATTCCGGTTCGGGTCAACCTCTATTCGGACACGCAGACCAAGCCCAGCCTGCCGATGAAGCAGGCGATGATGGAGGCCGAGGTCGGGGACGAGCAGCATGGCTCGGACCCTACCGTCCTGGCGCTGTGCGACCGCATGGCGGCGCTGCTGGGCAAGGAGGCAGCGATGTTCCTGCCGTCGGGGACCATGTGCAACGAGGTCGCCATTTTGACCCAGTGCCGGGCAGGCGACGAGATTCTGGCGCATCATACCGCCCATATCGCAACTGCGGAGGGTGGCGCGCCCTGGGCGCTGGCCGGTGTCCAGGTTGCACCGCTCGATGGCGACAAGGGCGTGTTCTCTACCGATGCGCTCACCGCCGCGATTCGCCCGGTGTCGCGCTACTCCCCGGCCCAACGCATGGTCGAGGTTGAGCAGACCGCGAATCTTGGCGGCGGCGCGGTGTGGCCGCTGGCGGCCCTGAATGCCGTGGGCGAGATCGCCCATGCGCACGGGATGGTCACGCACATGGACGGTGCGCGGCTGATGAACGCCGTGGTCGCCGCGGGAGTGTCTCCGGCCGAGATGGCAGCCGGGTACGACACGGTGTGGCTCGATTTCACCAAGGGGCTCGGCGCGCCGCTGGGGGCGGTGCTGGCGGGCTCGGCAGAGTTCATCGATGGGGCGTGGCGCTGGAAGCAGCGGCTGGGCGGCTCGATGCGCCAAGGTGGGATATGCGCGGCGGCGTGCCTGTATGCGCTGGACCACAATATCGAGCGGTTGGCGGACGACCACGAGAACGCCCGCGTGCTGGCGCGCAGCCTGGCGCAGATCCCGGGATTGTCCGTTGAGCTGCCGGAGACGAACCTCGTGTTCTTCAACACTGAGGCGGCCGGACTCACCGCGAATGAGCTGGCAACCCGGTTGCAGAAAGCCGGGGTGCTGATCTCCGCAATGGGTAAGCACCGGGCGCGCGCTTGCACGCACCTCGACGTGACGGCGGCGCATGTAGCCGAGGCCACGTCAGCGATTCGGGATGCTGTGCTGGCATAGCCCTAACGGGCCTGCACCGCCGCGCCGAGCATTGCCAAAGCGTGCGCTACGGTCGCCTGCCGCACCGCGGCGCGGTCGCCCGGGAATACCTGGCGCTCCGTCGTGCTGACGCCGCCGCGGACGGCCAAGCCGAACCAGACGGTTCCGACCGGCTTGCTCTCGGTCCCGCCGCCAGGTCCCGCGACCCCGGTCACGGCGATTGTCAGGGCGGCGTTCGATCGTTGCAGTGCGCCGGTTGCCATGCTGGCGGCAACCGGAGCGCTTACGGCGCCGTTCTCCTCGATTAGCTCGGGCAACACGCCGAGCATGTCCGACTTGGCGCCATTGGAGTAGGTGACAAAGCCGCGGTCCACCACGTCGGAAGACCCGGCGATCTCGGTCAGCACGGCGGCGATCAGGCCCCCCGTGCAGCTTTCGGCGGTCGCGAGCATCAAGCCACGGGTCCTGCACTCGGCCAGCAAGGCCGTCGCTGCCTGCAGCAAAACCGGGGTGATCATGCGGTGCGCCCTCCCTTTCAGAAGGCTACCACGTGCCGGGCGGCATACAGCAACAGCGCTACGCCCCCGCCGGCCAGGATATCGTCGGCCATGATGCCGAAGGCGCCGGTCTGCCGATCCGCCCAGCCGACCGGGCCGGGCTTCCAGATGTCGAGCAAACGGAAGCCCACGAACGCGGCGGCCAGCCCGATCATCGACACGCCACCGAGCCCCAGCAACGCGATCCACTGGCCTGCAACCTCGTCGATCACGACCCATCCAGGGTCTGCTTGCGGGTCGGTCACGGCGTGTGGGATGGCAAGATATCCCGTCACGGCCGCGAGCGCCGCGCCAAACGGCAACAGCCAAGACGGTCCTGACATGAGTCCGGCCCCCAGCAGCAGCGCCACGGCCGACCCCGCCGTCCCCGGCGCCTTCGGGAAGAAGCCCACGCCAAAGAAGCTCGCGACCAGGCGGCTCATCGGCCCCATCGCGCAAGCGGATGCGGCGCCGTGCTGCCGCGGCGGGCACGGTAGATGACGACGTTCTCGATCACGCGCTGCACGTAGTTGCGCGTCTCGTTGAACGGGATCAGCTCGATCCAGTCGACCATGTCGGCCGTACCCGTCAGCGGGTCGCCGTAGCCCGCGATCCAATCCTGCACCCGGCTGGGCCCGGCATTATAGGCCGCGAGCGCCAAGGGCAGGGCTCCCCCGAACTGGTCGAGCAGTCCCTGCAAATAGACCGTGCCGAGCCGCATGTTATAGCCGGCATCGGCCGTCAGCGCCGGCACGCTGATGGCTTCGTTGAGGCGCCGGGCGACACTCGCGGCGGTTGCCGGCATGAGCTGCATCAGTCCGCGGGCGCCGACCGGACTGCCGGCTTCGACGTCAAAGCTGCTTTCCTGCCGGATAAGGCCGAGCGCCACGGCCGGATCGACCGAATCAGCCGGCGGCTCCACGGCGGCGGGCCATCCGGCATCCGGCAGCATCAGCCCATCCCGCCCGGCGCGGCGCGCGATCGCCACCGCCTGATCCGGCAATCCGAAACCCAGAGCCAGATGGGCGGCCATCGCGCGTTCGGCTTCGTCCGGCGCGGTCTCGTCAAGGCGTTGCAGGAATGCCTTGGCCCGGCGCGGCTCACCCTCCGCCACCAGCAGCACCGCCGCCCGCGCCAGCTCCCGGCCCGTGAAGGCCGCCGCCTGTTCCACGCTCCAGGCAGGGTCCCGCGCGCCGCGGATACGGGCGGCGAGCGTCGCATCGTCCTCACCCAGGGCACGGGCGGCGAGTTGCCCGTAATAGGTCGTCGGCCAGGCGGCAGCTTGCGCATAGGCGGCTTGGGCGCCCTCGGCATCACCCTGCGCCGCCGCTGCCCGGCCGATCCAGTAATGCGCCCGGCCCTGGGTGATCGCCGCGCGGGACAGGCCAGCCAGCGTTTGAAAGTGCTGAGCCGCTATGCCAGGCTGCTCCAAGCGACGCAGCGCAATCCAGCCGGACAGGAACTCCGCATCGATCGCGGCCTCGCCGCTTTGATGGTGCCTGCTCGCCAGGGCATAGGCGGCAGCGGCATCGCCCGTTCGCAGCATGCGCCGAGCCAGCAGATTGCGCTCGTCCCAGAACGCCGGTCGCCGGTCGCCCGGGGCCGCCGCCTCCGCGCCGCTGCCGTCCTTGGCCCATACGGTCAGCGCGGCACGGTCCTGGCCGGCGCGGCGATACCATTTGGCAAGGTCGAGAGTCATGGCCGGGTCATTGCGGGCCGGGGCGGGGAGTGCCGCGACCAAGGCGGGGGCGGACGGGTCGTCCCGCTGTAGCGCCAGACGGGCCTCGGTCGCAGGACGGTTGACCGGGGCGACCCGTACGGCCTGGCGCGCAGCAGGGCTGCCGGGCAGGCCGGAGTCGGTCCAGGCCAGGCGATCGAAGCGCCGCCACTGGTCATCTGCGGTCAGCACCCGGCCCCACGTGCGAATGAAGGCGAGCTCTGCCGCCGGCTCCACGTTCTTGACCCAGGCGGCCCGGGCATTCTGCTCGGCCTCGGCCTGATGGCCGGCGCGGCTCGCAGCGTCGGCGCAATGCAGCAGCACGAGGGTCTGCTGCGCCAGGGCAGGCTGTTGCTGGCAACGGTCGACTGTTACCCGGTCGTCACTTTCTGCTGCCAACGCTTCATTCAGGCGGCGGCGGAGCAGGGCCTGCTGCGGCCAGGCCGGGTTGTCCGCGATGAAGGATGCGAGGTCGGGGACGCGAGCGGCGCCGGGGGTGAGGAGGCGGAAATACAGCACGAGCTTGGGCACCAGCGGATCGGGCGACGCCGCAGCGAGTGCATCGGCTTCCGCCCAATGCTCCGCCCGGACCGCAGCCAGGATATCCTGCGCGGCGGCGGGGACAGGCAGGAGCAGGGCCAGCACGAATAGGAGCGGGGCGCGGCGCATTCCAGCTTCTACCGCACCCCGGTCTTGCGGCGCATCCCCCATGTGCCTAGGTTCGCGATCCCCGTCCACCAGAGGCCCGCTATGTCCAGTCCCATGTTCAAGGGCTCCTATGTCGCTCTGATCACACCGATGCGCCCCGACGGCGCGGTGGACGAGGCCGCGTTCAGCGCCTTCGTGGATTGGCAAATCCAGCAGGGCACACAGGGCATCATCCCCGTGGGCACGACGGGCGAGAGTCCGACGCTCAACCATGACGAGCATCGCCGCGTGGTCGAGATTGCGGTCGAGGTCGCCGCCGGGCGGGTGCCGGTGATCGCCGGCGCCGGGTCGAACAGCACGGCGGAGGCGATCGAGCTGACCCGGCACGCCAAGGAGGCCGGCGCGGACGCCGCTCTGGTCGTGACGCCCTACTATAACAAGCCGACCCAGTCGGGCATGGTCCTGCACTACACCGCCATCGCCGATGCGGTCGACCTGCCGATCGTGATCTACAATATCCCACCGCGCAGCGTGGTGGACATGAGCGTCGAGACCATGGCGCACCTGGCCCGGCACCGTAACATCGTCGGGGTGAAGGACTCGACGGCCAACCTGGCGCGGCCGTTGCACACGCGCCGGGCCTGTGGCGCTGAGTTCGTGCAGATGTCGGGGGAGGATCATACCGCGCTGGCCTTCATGGCGGCGGGCGGCCATGGCTGCATCAGCGTGACCGGCAACATCGCACCCCGGCTGTGCAGCGAGATGCACCGCGCCTGGCAGGACGGTGAGACCGACAAGGCGATAGCCATACAGGACCGGTTGCTGGCGCTGCACGACGCAATGTTCGTTGAGAGCAACCCCGGCCCGGTCAAGTACGGCGCCAGCCTGATGGGCCACGGCAGCGAGCATTGCCGGCTGCCGCTGGCGCCGGTGTCGGACGGCACGCGGGCGCAGGTGCGGGCGGCGATGCTCGACGCCGGGCTGCTGAACTAGGGCCAAGCTGCGTGGCGGATACCAAGACCAAGAAGAAGTCGGGGCTGATCTCGCACGGCATCGCCGCACAGAACAGGAAGGCGCGGTTCGACTACACGATCAAGCAGACCATGGAGGCCGGACTGGTGCTCCGGGGCCCGGAGGTGAAATCGTTGCGCCATGGCCGCGCGACGCTGACCGAGGCCTGGGCGGGAGAGCGGGACGGCGAGCTCTTCCTGTTCAACTGCTACATCCCGGAATACCAGGCAGGCGTGCTGTCCCGGTTCGAGCCGCGCGCGCCACGGAAGCTGCTGCTGAAGCGCAAGCAGATCGGCGAACTGATTGGCGCGTCCAACCGCGACGGGCTGACGCTGGTGCCCTTGCAGATTCATTTCAACGACCGTGGCGTGGCGAAGGTGTTGCTGGGTGTCGGCGAGGGCCGGAAGAAACAGGACAAGCGGCAGGCGATCGCGGCGCGAGATTGGCAGCGCGACAAGGCGCGGCTGATGCGGGCGAAAGGCTGACCGTAGCGGGGGCATCTCGGCATGGCGATCCAGGTGGGGCCTAGGACGGCGGTGTGCCGGGCAAATCCGGCGCAACACGCTGGATGAGGTTGAACACAACCTCCTCGAACATCTCACGCGTCAGCAGCCCGGTGTTCGTGTTGTAGCGGGACACGTGATAGCTGTTGGCAAGGAGCAGACCGTCTGGAAGCTCGAAGATCTCGCCATGCCGGAAGCGAATCCGAGTAGGCGGGATACCACAGGCGCGCAGGACGGCGGCATGGGCCAGGACGCCAAGCGCCAGGACGGCACGCAAATGCGGCAGCGCCTTGAGTTCGGCCGTCAGGAACTGGTTGCAGGTGCGGACCTCGACGGGTTGCGGAAGGTTCGCGGGCGGCACGCAGCGCACGGCGTTCGCCACGCGGCAACCGTGTAGCTGCATTCCATCATCCGGTCGGGCGTCATAGGTGCCGGTCGCCAGGTGGAATCGGATCAGGGTCTCATAGAGCAGCACTCCAGCATGGTCGCCCGTGAACGGACGTCCGGTCCGGTTGGCCCCCCTGACACCTGGCGCCATGCCGACGATCAGGATCGGCGCATTCAGGTTGCCAAGACTCGGGACGGGGCCGTTGAACCAGTCGGGATTGCTGTGCTGGTTGGCATGCCGGTACTCGACCAGCCGGGGGCACAATGGACAGTCGTGCGGAGGCTGCTCGATCTGGATTTCGGCGGGACCAGGCGGCTTCAATGGCGAGTATTCCTCTATCTCAAGCAAGGTCGGGTCGCCGTTCTCAGTATAAACGGTGATGGCCTTACGGAAAGCACAAAGAATGTACGAAGATGTCCTGGTGGCGATCGGTGCCAACCTGGCCTCGGTTGCGGGGCGGGCACCGCTTGCGACCTGTCAGTGGGCTGTAGGACAGCTTGCAATGCTGCCGGGCCTACATCTGCGCCGAGTCTCGCGATGGTTCGAGACCCGTCCGGTTCCGGCGTCGGATCAGCCATCCTTCATCAATGGCGTCGCTCTGCTGACCGGCATGGCCGAGCCATACCACCTGCTCCAGGCACTGCACCGCGTTGAGGCAGCAGCGGGCCGGGTCCGCGGAGCACGGGATGCCGCCCGCACGCTGGATCTTGACCTGCTGGCGATCGATGGGCTGGTCGTGACAACGCCGGAGCTTGTCCTACCGCATCCCAGGCTGCAGGACCGCGCCTTTGTATTGGCACCGCTGCTTGATATCCTGCCAGGCTGGCGCCATCCAATTCTCAACATGACCGTCGAGACGATGCTCACGGGCGTTTCGCACCAGCTTGTTCATGCATTGTAGACGGTTGCACTTGCCGAACGCACCTCGCTGAATTATATAGATCATTCAACCGATATCCATGGCGGAGACCGAACGCATGGCGCGCGTTACTGTAGAAGATTGCGTTCAGAAAATCCCGAACCGGTTCGAGCTGGTTCTGCTGGCAGCGCAGCGTGCCCGCAACCTTAGCCGTGGCGAGGAGCTGACGGTCGATCGCGACAACGACAAGAACCCGGTTGTTGCGCTGCGTGAGATCGCGGAAGAGACGGTGGAGCTGCCGCGGTTGGAGCAGGATTTGATCAAGTCGCTGTCCCGCTCCCCAGAGCCGGAGCCGGCGGATGAGGAGGTGCTCGACCTCATCCCGACTGACCAGAACATCTTCGGCCTACAGGACATCTCGGCCGAGGAGGAGGCAGCGTCGATGCCTGCGGGTGACCTGTCGCCGGACGACATCGAGGCAGCGATTGAGGCGGAGCTTGGCGGCCGTTCGCGCCGCTAGCTCACGTCCTACGCACGGAAGCCGGGCATGACCGCCCGCTTTCCGCTCCCCGTGCGCGCCCCCGACGGCACGGCGTCGACCGAGGTGCGGTCCGATGCCGTCAAGCTAGGCCACTCCCCGGTTATCCGCCAGTTCGAGCTGACCGAGAAGGTCCGCGCCTATGATCCCAAGGCGGATACGGACATGCTCGACGCGGCCTATGTGCTCGCGATGCAGGCGCATGGGCAGCAGACGCGGGAGAACGGAGACCCCTATATCACCCATCCGCTCGCGGTGGCGGACATCCTGGCGGGGTACAGGCTCGACACCGCCAGCATTGTCACGGCGTTGCTGCACGATGTGATCGAGGACACTCCGGTCACGCTGGCGGAGCTGGACCGGCGGTTTGGCCCAGCCATTAGTGGGTTGGTGGACGGCGTCACCAAGCTGACCCGGCTGGAGCTGCAGTCGGACCGCACCAAGCAGGCGGAGAACTTCCGCAAGCTGGTGCTGGCGATGAGCAAGGACATCCGTGTCCTGCTGGTAAAGCTGGCCGACCGGCTGCACAACATGCGGACGCTGCATTACGTGCAAAGCCCCGAGCGCCGGCTGCGCATCGCGCGGGAGACCATGGAGATCTACGCGCCCCTGGCCGAGCGGATCGGCATGGACGCGCTGAAAACCGAGCTGCAGACCCTATCATTTGCGCAGCTGGAGCCCGAGGCGTTCGACACCATCCAGGCCCGGCTCAACTTCCTGCGCGGCCAGGGTGCCGACGTGATCGAGGAGGTCCGGACGGAACTCTATCGCGTCTGCACCGAGGGCGGCGCCGAACCTATCGAGATTACCGGGCGCGAGAAGTCGCCCTATTCGATCTGGGAGAAGATGCAGCGCCGCAACGTGGCGTTCGAGCAGCTGTCCGATATTATGGCGTTCCGGATCGTGATGCCGTCTCGCGATCCCTGCTATATCGCGCTCGGCGCGGTGCACGCGGCCTATCCGGTGATCGCCGGGCGGTTCAAGGACTACATCTCGACGCCTAAGTCGAATGGCTATCGCAGCTTGCATACCGGCGTGACCCTGCGGGAGCCGCGAAATCAGAAGATCGAGGTGCAGATCCGCACCGCCGACATGCACGACGTGGCCGAGAACGGGGTTGCGGCGCATTGGCTGTATAAACAGCAGGATGCGTCGTCGAGTGAACTGCAGCGGTTCCGCTGGGTGCAGGATTTGCTGGAGATTCTGGACAACTCGCAGGCTGCCGACGATTTCATGGAGAATACGAAGCTAGAGCTGTATCAGGACCAGGTCTTCTGCTTCACTCCCAAGGGTCAGCTCATCGAATTGCCGCGGGGGGCGACCAGCATCGACTTCGCCTATGCCGTGCACAGCCAGGTCGGCGATAGCTGTGTTGGCGCCAAGGTGAACGGCCGCCTATTGCCGTTGCGGCATGAATTGCAGAATGGCGACCAGGTTGAGATCATGACGGCGCGCGATGGCGTGCCGTCGCCGGCCTGGGAGCGTTTCGTCGTTACCGGCAAGGCCCGGGCCCGCATCCGGCGCTACGTCGCCCAGCAGCAACGGCAGAACAACATCGACGCCGGCCGGTCCGCATTGGCCAAAGCATTCCGCCAGGAAGGGCTGGATGGGTCGGAGAAGGTGCTGGAGGCCGGATTGAAAGGCCTGAAGGCCGCGTCGCTGGATGACCTCTACGTCTCGGTCGGCAACGGCAATGTCGGGCCGAAGGACGTCGTCCACGCGGCCTATCCGGAGCTGCGGCAGACTCCGCGCGCGCCGCGCATGATGCCCAGCCTGCCGCCACGGCCCGGCAGGGTGTCGTCGCGCGATGGCGGAATACCGATCACCGGACTGGTGGCCGGCATGGCGGTCCACTACGCCGGGTGCTGCCATCCGCTGCCGGGCGACCGCATCGTCGGCATCGTAACTACCGGCAAGGGCGTTACGATCCACACCCGGGACTGCCAGACGCTGGAGAGCTTCGCCGCGACGCCCGAACGGTTCATCGACGTAGGTTGGGACGCCCCGGCGCCCACCGCCAATGGCAAGGCACCGACCCACACCGGCCGGATCAGCGCCATCGCCGTAAATCAGCCGAACACCCTCGCCAGCCTGACCAACGCCGTCGCGAAGTATGAAGGCGCCGTGACGAACCTCAAGATCACCAACCGCCAACAGGATTTTTTCGAGGTCGTGCTGGACGTTGAGGTGCGGGACCTCCGGCACTTATCCAACGTGATCGCCGGGCTGCGGGCCGCCAATGGTGTCACCCAGGTCGAGCGGGCGCGGGGCTGACGTGATCCTGGGCCTCGGCTCGGACCTATGCGACATCCGGCGGATCGAGTCCGTGATCGCCCGGTTCGGCGACCGTTTCCTGGAGCGGGTGTTCACCCCAACTGAACGTGCCCGTGCCCATCGTCGCACCGCCAGCCTACAGGCGCCGACGTTCGCCAAACGGTTTGCAGCCAAGGAAGCATGTGCAAAGGCGCTCGGCACCGGGTTCCGGCTCGGGGTGTTCCATTCGGACATGGGCGTCGTGAACCTGCCGTCGGGCCAGCCCACAATGGCGCTGACCGGGGGTGCGCAGGCGCGCCTGCTGGCTCTGGTGCCGTCCGGGATGCGGCCATCGGTCGCGTTGACGGTCACGGACGAGTATCCCTATGCATTTGCCCAGGTGGTGATCTCGGCACTGCCCATGGCCGGGGTTCCTTGACACGGCCTGCCCGCGTCGGCTTCATCCCGCCACCCCTGTAGACCGGATCACCTCTCCATAATGGCGAAACAAAAACCGGGTGGCTTGATCGATAACGTCAAGACCATCGTCTACGCCGGCCTGATCGCGGTCGGCATCCGCACCATCGCGTTCGAACCGTTCAACATCCCGTCCGGCTCGATGATCCCGACCTTGCTCATCGGCGACTACCTGTTCGTATCGAAATTCAGCTATGGCTATTCCCGTTACTCACTGCCGGTCGCGCCCGACCTGTTCAGTGGGCGCATCCTGGGCCGGCTGCCGGACCGTGGGGACGTTGCGGTCTTCAAGTGGCCGCGGGACAATCAGACCGACTACATCAAGCGCATCGTGGGCCTGCCCGGCGACCGCATCCAGATGAAGTCTGGCCAGCTCTATATCAACGGCACTCTCGTGCCCCGCCAGGCCGAGGGCGACTACACGGCCGACGAGCAGGGATCGCGCACCGTCGCCCGGCTTTATATCGAGACCCTGCCGAACGGCCGCCAGCATGAGCTGCTGAAAATGTACGAGGAGGGCGGGCTGAACACCACGCCGGAGTTCAAGGTCCCCGAGAACCACGTGTTCGCCATGGGCGACAACCGGGACAACTCGTCGGACAGCCGTGTGATGGACAGCTCGGGCGTCGGCTTCGTGCCGGTCGAGAACCTGGTGGGCAAGGCCGAGTTCATCTTCTTCTCGATCAACGCCCGGGCGCCGTGGTGGGAAATTTGGGAGTGGCCGTTCGAAATCCGCTGGAACCGGCTGCTGCACGGCATCAATTGATCGACGCGACGCCAGAGCAGTCGCCAAATCCGGTCGCGCAGTATAATGCGGCCGAGGCTATCCTGGGCCATAATTTCACCCGTCCCACCCTGTTGCATGAGGCACTGACCCATCGCTCAGCCGCGCATGGCCGCCGCGGCCAGCATCGCCGGGGCGAGCGGCGTGGGGTAGGCTCGAATGAACGGCTGGAGTTCATCGGCGACCGCGTCCTGGGCCTAATCATGGCGGAGTGGCTGATCGAGCGGTTTCCCGATGAGCAGGAGGGTGAGCTGGGCCCGCGTCTTGCCCACTTGGTGTCCCGCAGAGTCCTCGCATTGATCGCGGATGCGGCCGGGCTGTCGGCGGCGCTAGCGGTCGGTCCGAACGAGGCACGGGCCGGCGTGGGCCAGCTGGCCAATGTGCTGGCTGATGCCATGGAGGCGATGATCGGGGCGCTCTATCTCGACGCTGGACTTGGGGCGGCGCAGCGTTTCGTGCGCACGACCTGGCAGCCCTCCATGGATGCGCTTGTGCTGCCGCCAAAGGACCCGAAAACCGGCTTGCAGGAATTGTTGATGGCGCGAGGACTGGAGCTGCCCATTTACCAAATGGTGAGCTGCAGCGGCCCCCCGCATGCGCCAGAGTTTGTTATCGGCGTGACCGCGTGTGGCCAGACGGGCACGGGACGCGCTGGCTCCAAGCGTGCTGCCGAACGCCTGGCCGCGGCCGAGCTGCTTGAAAGATTGGAATCATGACCGACCAGCCTAGCCTTTCCGACCTGGGCCAGGGTCCCGAGCCACGCTGCGGCTTCGTTGCCATCGTGGGCGCGCCGAATGCCGGAAAGTCCACTTTGCTGAACCGGCTGACCGGCGCCAAGCTGTCCATCGTGACCCCGAAGGCGCAAACGACACGGTTCCGCGTGCTCGGCATCCTGATGCGCGGGCCGAGCCAGATTCTGCTGGTTGATACGCCCGGCATCTTCCGGCCTCGCCGCAAACTGGACCGCGCGATGGTCAAGGCGGCCTGGACCGGAGCGGAGGACGCCGACCTGACGCTGTTGCTGGTCGATGCCAAGGCGGGCGCAACCGAGGGCGTGCTGGGCATCGCCCGGCAGATCGCCGAGCGCGGACGTCGCGCCTGGATGGTGCTGAACAAGACCGACCTGATCGCGGCACATACCCTGCTGCCGCTGACCGCGGAGCTGAGCGCGATCCTATCGGCCGAGCAGACGTTCATGGTCAGCGCTGCCACTGGGGACGGGCTGGATCGTTTGCTGGACGCCCTGGCAGCGGGAGTGCCCGTGGGGCCGCATCTCTATCCCGACGACGACCTGACCGATCTGCCGGACCGGTTGCTGGCCGCCGAGATCGTGCGGGAACAGATTTTCCTGCAGATTCAGGAGGAAATCCCGTATGGCACCACCGTCGAGACGGAAAACTGGCAGGAGAAGCCGGACGGCTCCGTGCGCGTGGAGGCGACGATCTACGTGGGACGGGCCGGGCACAAGGCGATCCTGATCGGGGCCGGGGGCAGCCGCATCAAGGAGATCGGCGCCCGCGCCCGCAAGGAGCTGACGGGTTTGCTCGAGCGGCCGGTCCACCTCTTCCTGAATGTGAAGGAGCGCGCCGGATGGGACGAGGAGGGCGCACGGCTGCGGGCCATTGGCCTGGACGACACGGCATAGCTTAGGCCTATGGAGTGGGATGCACCCGCCGTCGTCCTGGCCGCACGTCCGTATAACGAGGGCGACGCACTGGTCACGGTGCTGACCGAGGCGCACGGAAACCATCATGGCCTGGCCCGGGGCGGCAACTCCCGGGCGCAGGCGTCGACCTGGCAGCCCGGCAATCTTGTGCAGGCGCGATGGGTCGCCCGGTTGGCGGACCAGCTCGGTTCCATGACCGCGGAGCTGGTGCACCCCGGTGCGGCGCTGGCGATGGACGATGCCCTATCGCTTGCGATCCTCTCCTCCGCCTGCGCCGTGGCTGATGGCGCCTTGCTGGAACGCGAGCCGCATCCCCGAGTGTTTGCCGGGCTCGTGCAGCTGATTGCCGGGCTGGCACGCGGGCCGGACGCGCTGACGGACCTGGTGCGGTGGGAAGGTGTCTTGCTGTCGGAGCTTGGCTATGGGCTCGATCTATCGGCCTGCACGGTATCCGGGGCGACAGCTGGGCTGGCCTGGGTGTCGCCGAAGACCGGCCGGGCCGTGTCGGACGTAGCGGCAGGCGAGTGGCGGCATCGTCTGCTACGCCTGCCGGGCTTCCTGGCGGGCGGAAATACCGCGGCGGCGGAGGATTGGCGGGATGGGCTCAAGCTGACCGGGCATTTCCTGGCGCGGGACGCCTTCGGCAACCAGCACCGGCCGCTGCCGGCCGCGAGGCACATGCTGTATGACCGCGTTGCAGCCTTGGTTTCCGCCTAGCAGTTCGCTATATGTTCCGGCAAGGGAGCCGATATGCCTGACGACTTGACCGGTAAGATTGCGGATACGCCGCTCGCGGAGGCGCTCAGCGAGCGTTATCTCGCCTATGCGCTGAGCACCATCATGTCGCGCAGCCTGCCCGACGTGCGCGACGGGTTGAAGCCGGTGCATCGCCGCCTGGTCTACGCGATGCATCAGTTGAAGCTCGATCCAGCATCCGGTTTCAAGAAGTGCGCCCGGGTCGTGGGCGACGTGATCGGCAAGTATCATCCGCACGGCGATGTCGCGGTCTACGAGGCACTGGTTCGCCTGGCCCAGGATTTTGCGGCGCGATACCCGCTGATCGAGGGGCAGGGCAATTTCGGCAATATCGACGGCGATAACGCTGCCGCCATGCGATATACCGAGGCACGGCTGACCGAGGTCGCGCAGACCCTGCTTTCCGGCATCGATGACGACGCCGTGGACTTCCGGGCGACCTATGACGGCGAGGAAAACGAGCCGGTCGTGCTGCCAGGCGGGTTCCCGAATCTGCTGGCGAACGGCGCCGCGGGGATCGCGGTCGGCATGGCCACCAGCATCCCGCCGCATAACGCCGGGGAGGTCTGCACCGCCGCGATCCACCTGATCCAGCAGCCGGACGCAACCACCGCCGACCTTCTGGTCCATATGCCTGGGCCGGACTTCCCGACCGGCGGCACGCTGATCGAGGATCCCGCCGCTGTTCTGCAGGCCTATGAGACCGGCCGTGGCGGGTTCCGGCTCCGTGCCCGGTGGGAGGTGGAGCGCGGCAAGCATGGCCTGTGGCAGGTCGTGATCACCGAGATTCCCTACCAGGTCCAAAAAGCCCGCCTGATCGAGCAGATCGCCGAGTTGCTGGAAGCCAAGAAGCTGCCGTTTCTCGGGGACGTGCGGGACGAGAGCACGGAGCACGTCCGGCTGGTGCTGGAGCCGAAGTCTCGCGGCGTCGAGCCCGAGGTATTGATGGAGACCATGTTCCGCGCCACGGCACTCGAAAGCCGGTTCCCGCTGAACATGAACGTGCTGACCGCCGACCGGACTCCGGTGGTGCTGGGATTGCGCGGGGTGCTGCGGGCCTGGCTGGACCACCGGCACGAGGTGCTGGTCCGGAGGTCCCGCCATCGGCTGGCTGCGATCGAGCGCCGGCTGGAGGTGCTGGACGGCTACCTGGCGGTGTTCCTGAACCTCGATGAGGTCATTCGCATCATCCGGGAGGAGGACCACCCGAAGCCGGCGCTGATCGCCCACTTCACCTTGTCCGACCTGCAGGCGGAGGCGATCCTGAACATGCGACTCCGCTCGCTTCGGCGGCTGGAGGAGATGGAGATTAGGCGCGAGCACAAGCTGCTGTCGCGGGAGCGGCGGGAGGTCGAGGGCTTGTTGAAGAACGAGGGCCTACGCTGGCGGCGGATCGAGGACGAACTCGCGGCGGTACGGGACAAGTTCGGCCAGGGCGCGCTCGGTGCCCGGCGGACCGTGCTGGGGCAGGTGCCGCTTGCCATCGAGGTGAACGCCGACAGCCTGATCGAACGCGAGCCGATTACTGTCGTGCTGTCCGACAAGGGCTGGATTCGGGCGGTGAAGGGCCATGTGGCCGAGGGCACGGAGCTGAAGTTCAAGGAGGGCGACAAGCTGCGGCTTCTGGTGCGCTGCCAAACCACGGACCGGTTGTGCCTGTTCGCCAGCAACGGCCGTGCCCACACGCTGCGGGCCGGGGATCTGCCGCGCGGCCGTGGCGACGGCCAGGCGATCCGCGTGTTGGCCGAACTGGGCAATGACGACGATGTCGCCGCTTTGTTCGTCTGGCGGGATGGGCTGCGCTATCTGGTCGCGAGCTCCGCCAGCCGGGGCTTCGTCGTCGCCGCTGCGGACCTGCTGGCCGAGAAGCGCACCGGCAAGCAGGTGCTCAAACTCAAGCCCGATGAGACCGCGCTGCTCTGCACCCCGGCCGAGGGCGACCATGTCGCGGTGATCGGCACCAACCGCAAGCTGCTGGTCTTTCCCTTGGCCGAGGTGCCCGAGCTGTCCCGGGGGTCCGGCGTGCTGCTGCAGAAACATCGCGACGGCAAGCTGGCGGACGCCAAGGTATTCCGCCTGGCCGAGGGGCTGACCTGGCGGCTAGGAGAAAAGACCCGCACCGAGACGGGATTGCGGGACTGGACCGGCGCACGCGGTCAGGCCGGCCGCATGCCGCCGAATGGATTTCCGAAGACCGGCAAATTCAGCTAGTCGCCAGCGAGTCGAGCTCCTGCCATGGGTGAGGCTACCCGCATCAATGGGCCGACGCCTGATGCCGTGTCGATCGCTAATACCGCATCGGCCAGGCGCGCTGCCCGGTCCTCGCCCAGCACCGCGCCGGTCAGCGCCATGAACTTCGCCCGTAGTTCGTCCTGTGTCAGAAAGTTGCTAGGCTCGCCCTTCGGCACCACGACCACACGCTGATAGGTCTGGCCCGCGGCCACGATGGTGAGCTTGCCCGACATATTGACGGGATACTCGGCCTGCATGCCCGTGTCGTACTCACAGGTGATCCGCGGCAGCAGGGCGCGTATCCGGGGATCGTGCAGCAGGGCGTAGCTGTCCCAACCCATGCCGCCCGTCGCCAGCGCCGCCGCGATCACGAACGGGCCGCTGAACTGCCCGTCCACAACATTCTGCGGATCGGCCTTCTTGGCGGCGGGCGCACCGATCAGCAGCATGCCGGCCTCGGACAGGCCGAGCGTCACACGCTCGATCGTGGCCGGGTCGATGGCGTGTTCGGCCCGCAGCATGAGGGCCGCGTCGATCCCGGCATGGCCATAGCGGCATGACGGATAGGGCTTCACCGCCGTCTGCATCAGCTCGAACTCGGTCCCCAGTCCCTGCACCGCCCGCGCCGCGTTGGGGGAGGGCGCATAGGCGTTCAGGAAGCCATGCTTTCCCTCCAGCGCATCGGCCGCGCCTTTGAACCCCTCGCGCGCCAAGGTCGCCGCCGCAAGCCCGGCCATGCCGGACCAGCCGACCTGGAAACGCTTGGTCCAAGCGCCGTTCGCCAGGAACTGCAGGCTGCCGGCAGACTGGCTGAGCGCAATGCCAAGGGCCGAGGCGATGCCGTCCCTATCCAACCCGAACACGCGACCCGCCGCGGCGGCAGCGCCGAACACGCCGCAGGTCGCCGTGGGGTGGAATCCGCGAGCATAATGATCGCCCGCCGGCAGCGCCAGCGCGACGCGGCAGGCGACCTCGTAGCCGGCAATGATGCCCGCCAGAACATCGGCTCCGCTGGCGCCTGTCATCTCACCAGCGGCCAATGCTGCCGAGATCACGGGGCAGCCCGGATGCAGCGACCCCGCCGCGTGCGTATCGTCGAAATCGAGCGAATGGCCCAACGCGCCGTTCAGTAACGCCGCACCGGCCGGGGTATAGCGGGCACAATCCCCGAATACGCCACTGTTCCCCGCTGACAAGCCCAGTGCACGGACGGCGGCCAGCATCGGCGCAGTGCTCTCGGCGTCATGCCGGGCGCGCACGATATTGCCTACCAGGTCGAGCACCAGGAACCGCGCCCGTTCGACAACTTGCGGCGGTAGCGCGGCGAGCGAGATGTCGGCGCTGAAGGCGGACAGCTCGGCTGTGATCCCCATGGTCGTCTTCCCCGTTTGCTTTTGGGCTATCTTGCCTCGAATTGGCGGCAGGTCCAAGTACATTGCCGGCCGGGGCCGCCCTGTGGCACACGTTGCGTATGCTGAATCGCCGCACGCTGATCCTGTCCGCCACGTTCGCGCCGCTTGCCGCGTCGGCCTGGGGGCAAGACGCCTTCGCGGCGTTCGTCAATGGCATAAAGAGTGAGGCCCGACGCGGCGGCATCCGCGAGGCGACCCTGCAGCAGGCCTTTGCCGGCGTGCAGCCGAACCAGCGTGTGATCGAGCTCGACCGCCGCCAGCCGGAGTTCACGCTGACCTGGCCGGAGTACCGGGCGCGCGTGCTGCCAGATAGCCGCCTGCAAGCCGCTCGCGAGAACTACGCCCGCGAACGCACCCTGCTGGCAAAGGTCGAAGAGCGTTACGGCATGGACCCATTGATTATAATGGGAATCTGGGGAGTCGAGTCGGCCTTTGGCGCCAATAAGGGCAACTACCGGCTGGTCGAGGCGCTTTCGACCCTGGCGTGGGAAGGCCGGCGAGCTGCCTATTTCCGGGGCGAGTTGATGAATGCGTTGCGCATCCTTGACCAGGGCGACGTGACACCCGCCCGCATGACCGGAGGCTACGCCGGAGCAATGGGGCAGCCGCAATTCATGCCGAGTTCTTATTTGCGCTACGCGGTGGACTTCGACGGCAACGGCCAGCGCGATATCTGGGACAGCAAGCCGGACGTGTTCGGGTCCATCGCCAACTACTTGGCAAAGAATGGGTGGCGGCGGAAGGAGCCCTGGTCGCAGCCCGTTCGGCTGCCGCCGGGTTTCGATTTGGCGGAGGCCGGACGCGACAATCGCCGGAGCCTCGGCGACTGGAGCCGCGCGGGGGTGCGGCGGGATGATGGGCGGGAGTTCGGCAGGTCCGACGTCCTCGGCGCGGTCGTGGTGCCGGGCGGGGCGGCGCCGGGGGAGGGGTTCATGACCTATCCCAACTTCAACGTGATCCGGCGCTACAACCCGTCCGACTTCTACGCGCTCGCGGTCGGCCTGTTGGGTGAAGCGGCTGCTTGATGCGCTATGCCGTGCGGTGGGGAGTGCCGCTGGCGCCGCTGCTGCTGATCGGATGCAGCCTGTTCCATCGGCCCGGTCCAGCGTCCGTTTCGCAGCCCCGCTACGTCGTCGGGCCCGCCTATCGGGCCGGCGGCGTCTGGTTCTATCCGCGGGAGGACTTTTATTTCGATGCTACGGGCTTGGCCGTTGTGTTGCCGGATCGGTCCGGGCCTACTGCGGATGGCGAGGTTCGGGACTCCACGACGATGGCGGGGGCCCACGCCACTCTGCAACTGCCCACAATCGCGCGTGTCACTAACCTTGAAACCGGGCTGCAGGTTTTGGTCCGGATCAACGATCGAGGCCCCGCCAGCCCCGGTCGTCTGATCGGGCTGACCCGGCACGCGGCGGATAAACTTGGCATCGCGCCGGGCGGCGTCGCGCAGGTGAGGGTGCAGGTCGAGAACGGGCCGAGCCAGGCGCTCCGCAATTCATTGCAAGGTGGCACCGGGATCGCTGTGATGAGCGCGCCGCGAGTGCCTGTGGCGTCGGAAACGCTGGCCCTGCCGCCTGGACAGGCTCAATCGGCCCGAGGCCGCACGGTGACAGCCATCTTGCCGGCAACCGCAGCGAGCATTGTGGCTCCCATAGTGCCGGCCCGTCTTTCCGATACCGTTGTCCGTGTGCCCGTATCTCCAACCCAGTTATGGCTGAGGGCGGGCGAGTTCGGACAGGCGAGCTATGCCAACCACGTCCGGGCGCGCCTCGGTGGGCTTAGCACCACCGTGGAGCGTGTGCGGCAGGGCCGGTTTGAGATCTTCCGGGTCCGGGCGGGCCCTTTCGCCAACATCGGTCAGGCAGACTCAGCGCTGGACCAAGCCATGCGGGCGGGAGTAACCGATGCACGTATTGTGGTTGAGTAGGGAGCGCCGGGCCATGCTGAATCGTCGTCATATCTTGGTCGCCGGAGTGGCGCTGGCCACATTGCCGAACACGGCTGTGCAGGCGCAGCAGCGCCGTCCGGCCCCGCACGGCCGGGCCCGCGACGCCGCGCCAACCGGCACGCCGGCGACCACGCCGCTCGGTCCGCTCGACACTGCGGCCAAGTTCGCGCTCATCATGGACTTCAACACCGGCGCAACGTTGTTGGACAAGGAGGGTGACGCGCCGATGCCGCCGTCCTCCATGACCAAGCTGATGACGGCCTATATCGTCTACGGAATGCTGAAGGCCGGTCGCTTGACCTTGACACAGGAACTGCCCGTCAGTGAACGGGCCTGGCGCATGCAGGGCTCGAAGATGTTCGTGCCGCTGGGCGGTGCCGTGAAGGTCGAGGATCTGATCCGTGGCGTGATCGTGCAATCCGGCAACGACGCCTGCATCGTCCTGGCAGAGGCGGTGGCTGGGTCGGAGGAGGGCTTTGTTGAGCTGATGAACGCAAAGGCCAAGGAGCTTGGCCTAACCGCGTCCAACTTCCGCAACAGTACGGGTTGGCCCGACCCGCAGCAGCGCATGTCCTGCCGGGATATCGCGACGCTGGCACGGCGCTTGATCACGGATTTCCCAGAATACTATAAGTACGACAACGAAAAATCTTTCAAATACAACGGGATCGATCAGCAGAACCGCAACCCTCTGGTCCAAAAGGGCGAGGCGGATGGATTGAAGACCGGGCACACGGAGGAGGGCGGATACGGCTTGGTCGCCAGCAGCCTCCGGGCTGGCCGGCGAGTGATCGTCGTGGTCAATGGCCTGACGTCCATGCATCAGCGCGCCGAAGAGAGCGAACGGCTGCTGGAGTGGAGCTTCCGCGAGTTCGAGAACGTGACGCTGTTCACCGCGGGTGACACCGTCGAATTGGCCAAGGTCTGGCTGGGCGCGCTCCCGACGGTGCCGCTGGTCGGCGGCGAGGACCTCGTGCTGACCATGCCCCGGCAGTGGCGCCGCACTGCCAAAGTCGCTGTCGAATACACCAACCCGATCCCGGCGCCAGTTAGCCGCGGCGACGTGCTGGGCAAGCTGACGGTATCCGGACAGGGCGTGCCGGGGATGGACGTGCCGTTGCTGGCCGGTGCCGACGTGCCGCGCCTCGGGCTGCCCGGCCGGGCAGCGGCTGTCGTGGCACATTACGTCAAAGGATCGTAACGACAGGGTGTTCATCACATTCGAAGGCGGGGAAGGGGCCGGCAAGTCCACCCAGGCGCGGCGCCTGGCCGAGGCATTGGCCGCTGCCGGCAATCCGGTCCTTTGCACCCGCGAGCCGGGTGGGGCCCCCGGTGCGGAGATCTTGCGCGGCATCCTGCTGTCGCGAGACCATGACTGGTCGCCACCAGCAGAAATCTACCTGCATTTCGCAGCCCGGGCCGAGCACGTGGCGCGCACCATCCAGCCGGCCCTTGCACGAGGCGACATCGTAATCAGCGACCGGTTTGCCGACTCGACAATGGCCTATCAGGGCTATGGCCTCGGCGCCGACCGCGCGCTGATTGCCGCGCTAAGCCGGCTGCTGCCGGTTCAACCCGATCTCACCATCGTGTTGCAGACCTCGCCGGCCATCGCAGCTCATCGGATTGCAGCGCGTCACCAGATCCTCGACCGTTATGAGGCGATGGACCCGGACTTCCACGCGCGGGTCGCGTCCGGCTTTGCCGCAATCGCCGCCTCAGAGCCGGAGCGTTGCGTCGTCATTGCTGCGGACGCGATGGTGGACGACGTGCATCGGACCGTCCTCGCCATTGTCGCCAACCGCTGGTCCCACTTGGTATGACGGCGCTGGCGCCGCGTGAGAACCCTTGGCTATTCGGTCATGCAGCCGCCGAAGCGGTGATCGACGACGCGATCCGCGCCGGGCGCATCCACCATGCCTGGCTTCTGGCGGGGCCCGAGGGCGTGGGCAAGGCAACGCTGGCCTATCGGTTTGCCCGGCGCCTGCTGGCCGGCCCCGGTGTGCCGGCCGCCACGGCGAACGACCCGGCCTCTCGCGTATTCCGGCGCGTCGCGGCGGGGACCCATGCGGACCTGCTGACCATCGAGCGCGAATGGGACGAGAAGCGCAAGCGCCTGCGGTCCGAGATCGTGGTGGACAGCGCCCGCAGCGTGGCGGATTTTCTTCGGCTGACCCCGGCCGAGGGGGGCTGGCGCCTGGTCGTGGTGGACGGGGCCGAGCACCTGAACCGCAACGCCGCCAACGCGCTGCTGAAAGTGCTCGAGGAGCCTCCGCAGCGAGCCGTGCTGCTGCTGGTGTGCGCATCGCCGGGCCGCCTGCTTCCGACGATCCGCAGCCGGTGCCGGCGGCTTCGGCTTGGAGAACTCGGGCCGGCCGATATGGATAGCGTATTGGCCCGGTGCCTGCCCGATATCGATCCATCGGAGCGAGCGACACTGACCGCACTTTCGGGCGGCGCGCCGGGCCGGGCGGTGGCACTGGCAGAGGAGCAAGGCGTCGAGATCGCCGCCCTGGTGGCGGACGTGCTGCGGGCGGCGCCGGACCTTCCGGTGCTGCGTGCCCATGAGGTCGCGGACAAGCTCGCACGGAATGACGCCGGATTCGCAACCTTTATGGACCTGTTGCGGGACGCGATCAGCACCGCCGTCCGGAATGCGGTCCGGGGCCAGGCCGACACCGGCCAGCAGCGCCTGGCAGGCTTGAAACCCCTAGCCGAATGGGGCGATCTGTGGCACGCGCTGACCCGCCTGCAGGACGATACCGAGCGGTTCAACTTGGACAAGCGGCATGCGATCGTCTCAAGCCTGGATTTTCTGAATACCCCATGACCAAGCGATTCTACGTCACCACTCCTATCTATTATGTCAACGGCGCGCCGCATATCGGCCACGCCTACACCTCCGTCGCTGCGGACGTGCTGGCCCGGTGGAAGCGGCTGGACGGCTATGACGTGTTTTTCCTGACCGGCACGGATGAGCACGGGCAGAAGGTCGAGAAGGCCGCCCAAGACGCCGGGGTGGCGCCGCAGGACTTCGCCGACCGTATTTCCGCACATTTCGAGGGCTTGTCCGCGCTGATGGGTCTATCGAACGACGATTTCATCCGCACGACCGAGGAGCGGCACAAGCGCGCCTGTCAGGAACTCTGGCGCCGGCTGCGTGCATCGGGCGATATCTATCTTGGGCACTACGAGGGCTACTACGCAGTCCGCGACGAAGCGTTCTACAGCGAGTCAGAGCTGACCACCTGGCCCGATGGCACCCTCATGGCGCCGACCGGCGCGCCGGTGGAGTGGGTGAGGGAGCCATCCTACTTCTTCAGGCTATCGGCCTGGCAGGATCGCCTGCTGGCGCTGTATGAGGATGAGCCGGACTTCGTTTCGCCCGCGAGCCGCCGCAGCGAAGTCATGAGCTTCGTGCGCGGCGGGCTGCATGACCTTTCCGTCAGCCGGACCAGCTTCACCTGGGGTGTGCCGGTGCCGGATGATCCGGGCCACGTGATGTATGTCTGGCTTGATGCGCTGACGAACTACTTGTCGGCGGTCGGATTTCCGGACGAGGCGAGTCCGCGCTGGGCGTTCTGGCCGGCGGACGTCCATATCGTCGGCAAGGACATCATCCGGTTCCATGCGGTGTACTGGCCGGCGTTCCTGATGGCGGCCGGGCTGCCCACGCCGCGCCGGGTGTTTTCGAACGGCTGGTGGACGGCGGCCGGCGAGAAAATGAGCAAGTCGCTGGGCAACGCCGTCGATGCCGCCCGGCTGGTCGAAACGTTCGGCCTTGATCCGGTGCGCTATTTCCTGTTGCGGGAGGTGCCATTCGGCAACGACGGGGACTACAGCGATGCGGCGTTGATCCGCCGCATGAACGTGGAGCTTGCGAACGACCTCGGCAACCTGGCCCAGCGCACCTTGTCCCAGGTCGCCAAGAACTGCGGCGGCACGATCCCCACGCGTGGCGCCGCGACCGTCCAGGATGCAGCGCTGCTTGAGGCCGCTCTGGCATTGCCTCGGTCCGTAGGAGACCGCCTGGATCGCCTCGCGTTCCACGACGCGCTTGAGGATGTGTGGAGGGTGATCCGCGCGGCCAACGCCTACATCGATCACCAGGCGCCCTGGGCGTTGCGCAAGACCGACCCGATCCGCATGGCAAGCGTGCTGAACGTGCTGGTCGAGGTGATCCGTTGCGTGGCGACGGTGCTGCAGCCGTTCATGCCGGGCAGCATGGCTGTGTTGCTCGACCAGGTGGGTGCGCCCCACGATGCCCGGGGCATCAGCGACCTTGGAAACCCACTCCCGCCAGGCTCGGCGTTGCCGGCGCCCTATGGTGTATTCCCGCGTTACGTTGGCGAAGCCGGGTAGGGCGTTGATGCTGATCGATTCGCATTGTCACCTAGACATGTTCGAGGGTGCCGAGCTGGATGCCGTGCTGCACCGCGCCAAGACGGCCGGGGTAGGGGAGGTGATCACCATCAGCACCCGGCTCCACCACGCCGCCGACCTCATCGCGCTGACCCGGCGTCCCGGCGTGTGGTGCACTGTTGGGGTCCATCCTCATAATGTCGCTGAAACGCCAGTGGCCAATGCGGCGGCAATCGCCGGCCTGGCTGTCGACCCACGGGTGGTCGGTATTGGCGAGTCAGGGCTCGACTACTTTTATGACAAGGCACCGCGCGATGTGCAGCAGGCAAGCTTTCGGCAGCATATCCGCACCGCCCGTCTTGCCGGATTGCCTTTAGTGGTCCACGCCCGCAATGCCGACGAGGATATAGCCTCCATCTTGACTGAGGAGTGGGACGCCGGTGGGCCGTTTCAGCACGTTCTGCACTGCTTCAGCTCGGGCCGGGGCTTGGCGGAGACCGCGTTGAGACTGGGCGGCTATATCAGCTTCTCCGGCATGCTGACGTTTCCGAAATCTGGCGAGTTGCGCGACATCGCCCGCAATGTTCCGGCTGAACGTTTGCTGGTGGAGACGGACGCGCCATTCCTGGCGCCGGTGCCGTACCGTGGGAAGCGTAACGAACCTGCCCACGTCATCGAGACCGCGCGCGTGCTGGCCGAGGTGCGCGAAGTGGCGCTCGACGCGCTGCACGCGTCGACGACCCATAATGTACGCACCCTGTTTACCCGGATGGCGTAGCGATGCCACGCGTGACGATCCTTGGCTGTGGCGGCTCCGCCGGTGTGCCGCAGATCGGCGGGGCCGATGGGCACGGAGATTGGGGCGCCTGTGACCCGGCCGAGCCACGCAACCGCCGTACGCGGTCCAGCATCGTGGTCGAGAGTGACACGGGCGAGCGGCTGTTGGTTGACACGTCACCGGATATGCGGATGCAGCTGCTTGCCTGCGGCGTGCCGCGGGTGGACGCGATCCTGTTCACCCACGCCCACGCGGATCACGTGCTGGGCATCGACGACGTTCGTATCCTCAACCGACTGGTCAACCGACCGATCGATGCGTTCGCAACGCCGCGGACTCTGGCGGAGCTGCACAAGCGTTTCGACTACGCGTTCCAACCCTGGAGCCAGCCCTATTTTTTCCGCCCGGTTCTTACGCCGCAGGCCGTCGAGCCCGGTCAAACGGTCGAGACCGCCGGGCTTCGGGTCCAAGTCTTTGAACAAGATCACGGCTTCATGCCCACGCTGGGTCTGCGGATCGATGGGTTTGGCTATTCAACCGACGTGGCGGTGCTGGACGACAGCGCTTTTGCCGCGTTGGCCGGAATAGACACCTGGGTGGTCGACTGCTTTCAGCGGCAACCACATAAGACTCACGCGAACGTGGAACAGGTGCTCGAATGGACGGACCGCCTGCAGCCGCGTCGCGTGGTGTTGACGCATATGGGCCACGATATCGATTGGTCCTGGTTGAGACACCGTCTGCCGCCGCATGTGGAACCGGCGCATGACGGCATGGTATTGAATATCGCCGGTCCCTGATGGCCATTACTTTCCATAATATGCATTATCGGACCTCCCCATGTAGGTCACCGATTGAGATGTCGCTCCTCTCACCGATAGAGATGTCACGCCTGACATTCTGCCGTGAGCAAGATGGGGCGGCCAAGCATGACGGTGATCCGAGTGAGCCAACAGGAATTGGAACGT
>JAABUK010000474.1_pt1 | contig 83782 bp, 119 predicted proteins | sample 5559141 | NCBI WGS metagenome assembly JAABUK01 (sample SAMN10711869, study PRJNA513367) | rock metagenome | isolation source: Antarctica rocks | place: Antarctica: Victoria Land, Pudding Butte nord | collected 2016-01-03
TGTCCCATACTTGCATGCGGGAGAAAGGAGCAGAGCGGGGTGGTGCTATGTCTGGCCAGGCTCCAATTTCTGTGAGAAACTGTATGCTGGCAGGTGTGAGAGTGCTGACTCTGTTGGCTGGGGGACTAAGCTGTGGATGCTGTATTGAGGCAGGCTCCTGCACCAGCATTGACCAGTTTGTGAACTGCTTGTGAGAGGCCAGCTGGACATGATCAGTGTCAAGGTCAAACATACCTGTCTGTCCACAAGTGCGATTCTGAGATCTCTTGTCAGCTTGTTTGCACCTGCACTTTCAGGCGATGCTTGCTAGTGACACAGACAAGCTGTTGCAAAACGTTAGAAGCTAAAGAAGCGAAGTGTACCAAGGCCTGCTGCTAACGCTGCGCCTGTCAGTCCAGCCCCGACGATGGCGACATCGAAATGATCGTTAGGGACTGCTACGGCTGACAGACACCTGCTGTGCGTTAGCGACGGGCGGATAAGAAGACACCGCCGTGCTCCACAGTGCATCACAGGCACTCAAATCTGCACAGAGACCATGGCAGACTTGCCGGACCTGCTGACTTGAGCTCAAGGCATCAACAAGGCATATATATCTTTGAAGCCCTGACAGCAGTGCCGGTGGGGCCTTGTGACAGGAGCTCGCAAAATCAAATGCCCAAATGATGACCACCTTGTGTGTGTGGGATTCGACTTGGCGTTATTGCGCGTGCTGGCGTTTCAACCGTAACGCACCTAACCTGACCGGTGCCACTGCAAGGCGTTTTGTCCAAACAGACTCACGGCAAATCCAGTGTCACTCTATGTTGGCATCGCTGCCTGCCGAACCGGCAGCGAGCAGCTTTCGAAGGCTGTCTAGCAACGTTTGCAACGCAGATACAGAGATTCAGCAAAAGCTTGTGCCCCAGCAGCAGGATATTGCAGCAGGCACAATCCAACAGCTGACTCCAGAGACGAATCAACACCAACATTCCCTTGAGCAACATGCCCCGAAGGTGACACCTGTGCCAGCAGTTGAAATAAGCAAGCTCTCAGGAGAGGAGGCAGCCCCTGCTATCAGTGTTGTGTGCAGGTGACACACCTCTGCTGATAGATCTAATGGGGATGTCCTGCTGCCTAACTAGCTGAAAAATCATTGTTTGCAGACACTTTACACTGGGACAACTACGCAGTGACTCCCCCAGCAGGGTGGAAGCCTTCACAGACAGATTAGAATACTTCTTCAAGGTACGCAGCCAACTTACCATCAGTATGCTGCTGCCATCAATCATGATTTAGACGTTGCACACAAGCTTTGATACTGTTTGACAAAACATTGACTGAAGTGCCCTGATCTGCAGCATCCTTCACATGGCAAAGTGCGCATGGTCATGTACTACAGAGACTTTGGCACAGTCAGAGTCAAGAAGACCTGCCTTGTGTTCAAAATCACGACTGTTTTAGACATGTTCACTGCTCATTACAATCCAGTAGAGCCACAGCACATGCTGAGCATCACCTTTGACTCTGCCAGAGACTTGCAGCAGATTCAACAGGCAGTACAGCAGGGCAAAGTTGCCTATGCAGCCGCATGATGTTGTTTCTATCCAACCTGTTCAACACACACAACCATCTGATGATTCACAGCCACATGTGCTTCACAGCCTTTTTATCCCCACCTCATTCACCACAATGCCATGTACATTAAGCATATCGTATACTGTATATAAACCACGATGTCAAGTCAAATAGCATATTCTGACTTCCAGCATCCCTGTGACTGTGATAACTAAACTAAGCAGGGGGGGTGGACACAGCTGTCACAGGTACTACACATGGCGTGCTACATCAGCAGACCTTAGGCGTCTTGATGTGCACGCAGACGTGCTGTGACTGTCTTCACTTTGTCCTTGAGAGGCTGACTCAGCACATCAGCTGTCTTGGGCAGTGCCCGCCACCGTGCATCAAGGTCCTGCCGCAGGTCTGCAAACTTCTTCCACTCCACCTGCATGGCAGTCCCAAGATTGCGCATGCATGCGGCTTAACAGAGCTGTTGCGGTGCCCTTTATGGCACTGGTGACAAATGCTTGTATCCCCTTCAAGAACAAGCCAATGCCAATGTCCCCCTATGCATTATGGTGAGAATGGTGAGTGTGCCAGCTGTGCATGTGCACCTGGTCTAGCTTGATGCTGGCTGGAGCATGCTAGAGCTGTGCAAGGCCATCTCAACGTTGTACATCACAAAATTTCTACAGACAGGTCTTGTGCCACAGCTGCCACTTTTTATCCTCAGCAGAACAAGTCTGGGTGCTCCTTACCTCCACTGGCCCATTGTCCCAAACCACCTGCAGCATGTTCTCCTCAGGACTGACGTGCCCACCATTAGCAGGGAAAGCTGTTGGAATGCCCTCTACAGACTTGACAGCCATTATGCCTGGCAGAGAGTACTTCAATGGATCACTCTTGGGCAGCTTCATGGTGTCAGCCTCTGTGCCGTCCGCATACACAATGTGGGAGAGCTTGGTGGCAAAGGACATGGTGTCTCTGTTGACGCGTTGCAACAGGCCCCCGCCCATACCGAAGGCCACTGCCTGCATGTATGCATCCATACTGGAATGCTGGCACATTGAGTGAAACAAAATATCAGCTGATTGGGGTTGAGACCTAAGCAAAGCAAAGGTGGCGTAAGGCCAGTTGGACCTGCATAGACACCTGGCCAAGGCCTGACTGCATGACATGTACATTAGGAGCGTGGTGCGAGTAACAATCTTGCGCTCAGGCATTGAGCAGCTGTAAGAGGTGAGATTACAGTCTGAGGCACACACACATCTGTGCAGCACATGTAAGGGGTGGCTAATCAGGTGTTGTGGTCAACAAGCGAGCTGGTTTTCCATGGCATATCAGGCAGAAGGTGCACCTGCTGTAGCCTTTGGCCATGACAGCTCGCAGGATGTTGTCCAGCATCTCTATGCTGATGCCATCCCCTTGTATCACGCCGCACCCTTTGGGCACCTTGTAGCCACGGCTGTTCATGTCCACACCAAACACCCTCTCAGCAGCTTCTAGAGCAAGCAATACTGCCTCCACAGGGTCACCTGGAATGCAGACAAACATCAAAGCTTCTGGGAAACATGCTGTGCATTGCTGCATAATTTCGGCTGTTCCATTGGCAAAGATGACAGCACTCTCACAGAGGGCATGCTGTCGGGTGAAAGGTGACTGGACAGGCTGCTGCCAAAACATGAGTCCAACTTTGTTTGGCAAGGATGATACAATGTGCTGCTGCTGTGCATATGCTTCAGCTCAGAAATGCAAGCAGGAAGAAGTAAGGTCTGTTTGGTTTGGCAATGCTTGCTGTAGATCATGTCCATGCAGCAGGTGCTGGCTTGCCTGAGTCAGGCCTGAGCACCAGGAAGCCGCCCTTGCCCACCTGCTTCTGAGCAACTGCTGGCAGGTGTTCTGCAAGAGCCTGCATGCCTCAGCAAGCCTGTGATGCTGTGCAAGCTGCTGCCAGCAAGAGCATTGCTTGCAAAGCACAGGTGTGCAAAGAAGTGACACACAGGTAACCAGAGAAGTGACACACAGGTGAGTTACAAAAAGATCTTGGCTGGTGTACCGCACTGTGAGACAAGGAACTGCGAATTGTGCTGTGATGCTGCACTGTAGGAGAGCTGCTGGTCAGCAAGTCGCCACTGACGTATGTACTAAACAGAGTTGCTGAAAGGCTGTGACTAACCTCCACATAGTCATAGCTGTCCATGACACAGGCAAAGATGCCAGTGCCAAACTGGTCTATCATGTTCTCCAGGGCTTCCCGCTCAGTACGCCAGGCAGTCATGACACTGTGCTCTGTTGCAGGTATGCTCATGGCCACTGGCTCCCCATCATTCAGGTGGAACTGCACAATCCAGCGTACTTTGCGCAAATAAACCACATGCCGCCATGTCAGCTTGGCAGCACAATCATATACCCATGCAGCCGTGAGGGATCTGCTACTTGGTTCTCAAAGCAGCAGCTTGCTTGTGCAGCATGGGTGAGAGCAGATGCTCTGACTTGATGTTTGTGCGGCTTCACCTTTCAATGGTCTGGCAGCATAGGATGCACTATTTTTCTGGGCCTATGATTTCTTTGGCGTAAATTATGTGTAACAACGTCTGGACGAGAAGTGGCTGCTGTATTTACTATGCTGGAACAAAGTTGTTCTCTTACCTGGGCATAGTATGCTGCTGACAGTGTATCTGACCCATCAAAGTTCAACAAATGCGCAACACCCCCAAGCACGCTTTGTTCCACACAGGTGCAGCCTCTGAAGCCAAAGTCATGCAGCCTGGTGCCAACAAGAGGGCTGCTGCTACCTCCCTCTACACTTTGATCAAAAGCTGCCTCTATTCGATCTCGAGCTCTTCTGCTGAGCGTTGCTACAGTTGTTGGGTACCTGCAGATGAGACAAGCAGGTCACGCGCGCTAACCAAATTAGCACGGTCTATAGCCAAAAGTGCCCTTCTGACTGTTGGCAAATGAGAAGGTCTGGTTGCATTTTAAATTGCAACATACCATTCAGAGTGCAGCAATGGGTGCATCTTACACATTGGCAGACACAGTTGACAGTCAGCGTACTTGTCCTAGATGCATCAGCTTACCAAAGCATGGTCAGAATTGTCTCCAGGAATGTACATAAAGGGGCATAACCGTCCTCCGCTGTGATCTGCAAAGACAAAATTATTTACACAGATGGCAATGACTGCCTGCATAGCTTTGGTGTATACATCATGCATCAACTGAGAGCAAAGAATGGTTGGTGCTTGGCATGCCTGCCTACCTGAAAGACTGGACAGTGTGCGTGTACACATGTGCCTTCAGGAAGTGTTTCCAACACCACAGGAAAGTACCCTGTGTTGCAGCAAAGTGTCAGCTGAAAGACAGAAGCTGCAGGACAGCTTGTGCTGCAGTTGCATGGTAGAGGTCTACATGTCTTAAACTTGAATGCCAAAGGCAATGAGACTGACCATTATTGTGCAGGACAAATTTGGCCATCAAATCTTTGGGGAATGGAAAGTCTGTGAAGTTTGGCGCCATATGTGTACTGCAGCACATGGCTAGCTGACCTCATCATGAGCTGCAGGCAAAGGCAGCAGCATCTGACAGTGTGCATAGCAAGTGCACCTGAAGAAGGTAGCTGCTTTGTCGACGTCTTGCTGAGTCCACTGCCTGGCAATGAAGCCCTCCAGCAAGTATCGGATGCCATAGAAGACAAGTCTTGTGTCTTCTACATCTTTGTCAAAGCCGTTGCGAAACTCTGCATACTGAAACACAACTATCTTGGATGGGCAAAGCCAAATGGTGACGGTCAGGTCCTTTCAGACAGCAAGCTTACATACCGCGACCATCTTCCGGCTTTCTGGATACTGCATATAGTGCGTCGTCTTGTAACTATCAGTAAGGACGCTGATAGGGACAAATGACAGCAAAGGCTCTGCTGGCTTGACATTGATCTTTCTGCTTACGCTTCGTGATTGCTCAGCCGTGCTGGACATCACTGTAAAGCACTTAGCTGCTGTCTTATTTCATCTGAAGATGCACATCGCGTGATGTGCATCTGCGTCCGGCCGCGCAGCACTCTCACGTCAAAAGATTGCAGTCAGTCATGCACGCGATGGCCCTGTTCGTGGTCGGCTGCTTGGAGACCTTGAACAGTCCGTGTAGCTCACGCTGATCAATGCAAGTACTTGAGTCAGCCAGAGAAGATCCGGCACGCAAATGAAAGCTTCAGGCAAAGTCTCAGGTCAACTCAGGTCAACATCATGCAGATAGCACCTGCAAGTCCCAAATGCACACCACCATGGTGGCCCATTTTGCTCCCTTTATGCATCAGTTTGATGGCTTGGCTGCGATCCACCTGATGGTACAGAATTGACAGCAATGAATGTCGGTCGTGTATCAGTGATGACATGCACATGACCATTTCATCATCGAGTACATGCTAGTGGCTGCCTTTGTGTCAAAGCTGTAGCCAGGCAAGCTGAGCAGACGTCTTTGACACCGTGTCAATGTGCACCTGGCATGCTCCCTTGTCAATGTGATCAACACAGCCTCTGTGGCCAGGCTGATTGGAGGGCCAGTCAGAAAGTTGAGAGCTTTTTTAATGTGATGCATGTTTTTCAGCTTCCTGTTGGCTCGGCAGAATCTGTGAGTAGTCTCGTCAGGACACACACACACGCTGGTGATGACTAACAACCAACTCATGTCAAGGTTATCCCCACACAGAAATGCTAAAGATCAGCACCTTCAGCCACAGCTACCTGCTCAAGAGTAGTAGTACTAGTGAGTGTTCTGTGGCTAAGCAAGGATGAGCATGCATAGCTGCTGTATTACCCATTGTAGAGTAATGGATGAGCTGCAGGAGAATTCAGCAGATCAGCAATCACAGAAGTGATCTTGGTCCCAGGACCAGTCTCCAAACAGCTCTGGGACTGCACCAGAGCAGGTTCTGGAGGGATCATCTTGGCTTGGCAGTTTGAGCCCAACAATATTACTGTTGCAGACCATTGACTGCCTCAACTTGACTAAGGGAGAGCCAATCTACTGTACGAGTGATGTGAGAAGACAGAAATGGTCTGACAGTCAGACTGTGACTGCTTTTAGCCCTCTGGCTGCTGTACGAGATTGCTGTTGTGCACCTGAGACGATCCGTGAAAGTCTTTGCCATTTGGAGCAAAGTCGCGTCTTTATCATCGTCGTGATGATGTGCTTTGCGGTGCTGCAGGCACTCACGCAATTCTGCTGGTTAGATAGATCTTAGTGATCAAAACAGCTTGCCATGACAACACTGCTTCCTGTGACGAACAGCGTTTGCGGTTTAGAGTACTCAGTGCATCGTGAGCTTTTTACGGAATATTTGCTGTATCGATTGGTGTTAAGGAGACCCAAACAACCCCGTCGTTTGCGCAGAATGCCCACCAAGGCATTGGAGAGAGGTGTCTGTGATCTTTCCCGGTCTGACGGCTGATGGTTCGTTTCCAGCTGGCCTTCACGCTGCACGATAAGCCCATAACAACATGTCTTCGACCGCCTGCCCGTCACAATGCAGGATTGCTGATTGTGCCAACCTGTCAACACTCCAAAATGGACCTTGTGCAGACAGGAGAAGCTGTAGAAGAAGAGAAGGACGCCTTGCTGGAAAAGGTACATGGCAACAACTTGCCTGTGCAGCGTGCTCTGATGCTTGTTTCCTGCTTCTGCCTGTCCAACTCTGACTTGGTTGCAGTTCATGGAGTTTGCCAAGGGAGTGTGCAACAAAGCTACCGACAGGGGCCACTGGGCCGATTACATTGACCCATGCTCAGGCCTGCCAGTGAGTAGATGCCCTGTTGCCTGGTGTCTCAGCAGTGGTACACTTTGCGCTTTCTGCCCTTGTTTGCTGGTTGCATATGTGGTGCTTTGTCAACCTGGAAGTGTGTCTGCTATTGGCTATCACCACCGACCACTAGTGCCAGTACCAGTGCTGCACTGCTTGCAGATGATGCATACTGACTGCACTGTCCCTTATGGTGAAGTGGATGGCTTTTCTGCCTTACTTGGGTACCAGACAGCTAATGCAGCTGGTTGCAAGGTACAGACAGCATCAATCGCCACACTATCCATGTTACTATTGAATTGTGATAGGCCTATTGTACAAGGCATAACCCGATGGTTGCCGGCATAAATTTGCAAATCCTGCCAAGAGTAAGGCCCTACCCCATCAGGGGGCATCGAGTCACTATGCTCATGTGCTTTGTGCAGTCAGTTTACAATGTGCAGCGCTGCAGCAGCGACACATTTGTGACATGATGTCAAGCTCTGTTTCGCAATTTGCAGGTGCTGATACATCCGCGCTGGGGCACATCAGTTTACCCAGCAACCTTGTTCACAAAGGCACCAGTGAATGTGCTCAAGCAAGTCATTGAGGAGGTCGAGTCAGAAACCACAGACACAGGCTACTATCAAAACTTCATGTCGATCTGAGGGGCACAAGCCATAGCAAAGGGAAGCTACTCCCTGCTGGCAGCTCACATTGATCAAGCTTGATCACATTCACATCAGGCATGCAGGAGGGCAGAGCAAGCCCAGCAGACGCAGCAACGGAGGGGATGCCGAACTCAGCAGGCAAATGTAGTTGTGGGCAAATTTGGCCAGCCTTGTCTGGCTGACGCAAGCCAGCTGTAGATGTGCAATCTGTTCTGTTTCAGTTTGCATTGCTTGCTGCCTATTTTTGGCAAGGCAAAAGTGCAATGCCGATTAGCTTGTCCTGCTATTACTGCAGTTAGTGGCCAAATGCTGCCGTTGCAGCTTGATGCCTGTCCAAGGAGGTTACTGATTGCAGATCATGCATGCATGCATGAATCCAAGACCAAATGATGCATCTGCACTGAATTCATATGTTTTCAAATTATTTGGATGCTGCAGCATGCCATTTCCTCATCATCATAGCTGCCACAGTGTACAGCAGCAGCCATTCAGCCTTACAAGTTTGACTGATGCTGACTGTGACAAGCCACATGTCGCTTTGCAGGATCAAGTGGAAGTTGAACGGCTGTTTCCGTCACGTACAGTCACAAACTGGGCGTTTTAGGCCTGCCGTACAAACAGGACAGCAGCTCAGTAATGCCGTCCTGTGTACGACAGGACATGTCGTACGCTGCTTTTGTGACAGCAACGGCCCAAAGTTGTACGACTCCAGTCACCAGGGACATTACAACATTGTGCGCAAGCTAGCGTCATGGAGCGGTCCCACAATCCCGGGATCCCGGTTTTCCTGAAGCTGTTGGCCACTCAAAATTCATCTGCAGTGGAGACTTTGAACATGGCAATGAATGCATATTGCTACTACATGCAATGCTTGTGGAATCCCTTTGCAAACATGTCCAGTAATCTGTTGATCTGACTTCTTTCGTTACTGTTCATGTGTTATACCGATCTGCTGCAAATATCACCATGTTTACCAAGTTGCATCACAAAGCAGCCCCATGCACAATTGTGATCAAACTAAATTACATGCAAAGTGTGTATGATGCAAACGTGGAAGAGCTGAAAATGAACACAAGTAACCACAACTGACCTTATGTATGTACAATAAACATAACGCATTCATGACAGTGTCAGGCCTGGCAATGCATTTTGAAGGGTATGATTAAACATGAAACTTTGTATGTAAACGCTAATGCTGCTGCTAAAATGCTGCAAGCTGTTAGCTGTGACACTCATCTGAGGACCCAAAGCTGACTAACATTGAAGCCGCAGGAGTGCCTCAGAAGCAGCTAATACGTCACCCTGCAGCTGCACGGTGGACAAGTATACCAGTGTACAAAGTCATTTATAATTATACTATGCTCAACCTGCATGTAACCAGGCATTCTGGACAACCAGCTTATCTTTCAAAAGATTCAATTGCCTGTGCAGTCAACACTATCTCATTGCTTCCTTGGCTTGAGCAATTGCTTGCCAGTCTAGCCTGCTGTGGCATGCGCCACAATAACGGAGTGCGGGCAGTATGCTGATGCCCCATTGACAGCTTTGCCCTATGAGCGCTGCAGGTAAAAGACATTGCCCTTGTCGTCCCTGCCTATTCTGTGAGTGTCATCAACATATGTAATGTCCAGCCAGCCTTCAGGGTTGAAGATGGAAAGCAACATATCATAATTGCTTGCAAACAGTCTCTCAAGGGCCTTTGGTACCTGCAAGCCAAGGACAGTGTCCCTTAAGAGCCTGCCAATGAATATACATATAAGATTCTGCATTATGAGGCGGAACAACAGATCAGCAGTGCAGTATTGAGGTCCGCCAAACAGCACAATACGATGCACCGGGTGACCATATTTGGTGCATACACCTCATTAGCATGCAGCTTACTGCAATGAGCATGCATGTAACAGTGGGCATGCAGCAGCTGCTTGTTAGTCTGCTTGTGTTGTGTTGAGACAAAGCATACCAGAGCTGCAGACTCATATGTGATCTGGACTCTCTTGGTAGAGACTGGCTCAAACTTGGCAATGATTGTTAACGATCCTGACAAATTTCCTAGCCCAGTGACAGAGAAGTGAATCCTGTTCGTCTGCAGCATAGGCAGCAAAATTGACACTCCTTATGCTCCCTCCTTCGTATGCAGTCTAGACAGATATTACTGTGTGCAGCTTGCATTGCATGGCATGAATGCAAGGCGTTCATGATACGCAGGCAGCTGGCCATGCTTGTAGCTTTAGGAGATATGCAAAGCTACATGTGAAGCAGCACAGTCTCAAGTTAAAGAAGGTTTCACCGCTGTCTTGCTCTCAGTGTCAATGATCTGCTCAAAGTCACCCAGAGAGACAAACTCCCGTAGTCCAAGTCTGGTCTTCCTTGCGCCCTGCAGAAACAGACGCAACAGAGGTCTGCTACATTTGGTCATTAGGTTGAAATACCATCAGATGGCTGGTGCTGTCAGCTGATCAGAACTTGGCCAACTGAGAAGCCTACCTTAATAACCAATGAGGTGTACAAGAGGTTCCACTTGCCACCTAGTTGGTTCAAGTCATCTGTTGGACGCTGATCAGCAGCAGACTGCTGTAACTCACTTAGAAGTGTCTCAATAGCTTCAGCAGTGGCTGCCTGTCATGCACTTCACCGTTGAACAATATGCCTTGCGCTGTGATCTTGTGTCCTCATTGTTAGCAGATCGAAATGATTCGCCCACAGGTGCAGCAAAAGAGGTTTGTGCAACTGCTCACTTTGATGCCAAAAATTCCACGATTGACACCAATCAAGTGCTGCTGCAGGTACGACTTGCACAGCTCTGTTGCGTTGCCTCTGCTTTCGCTCCGCAGAGTAGCGCACGTCTGTTGTTTTGACGCAACATAGGATTTCAAGGCTTGCCTTCGCAGCAACTTGATGCGGCCATGGTGACGGATAAGCGTACAGAAGACTGCAATGGAGGAGAAGTCAGCAAATGCACGCCCGGTCAAATTCCGGCGAGCGTGTAGTATCCGGTTTGCAGGCTTGCAACACAGGCAGGTCCCAGCACTCGACGTATGCGTGCCATCTGCTAGAGCTGTCAGCACAGTCATGTGTTGAGCGAGTCATGCGATTGCAAGTGGCGTTGTGGGCTTTCTTTTTTGGATTGACTTCTCCATGGTTTCGGAGCTCAGTGTTTTGGTTTGCAAGCAAAACACATGCGAGCGCGCTCAGGGAGATGTACATGCATGTGTAGCTAGATGCATCTGCCAAGTACCTATTAGTGTGACATATGCATGACATCTTATGATGGATCATTTCACGGGCATGATCATGATGCTGACAGCGTTGTGTACGACACGAGGGTAAACAATCGCAATGCCGAAAGCACAGCCCAAAGACGAGCGCGCGTGATGAGTGTGATGCTGTCCGTCCAAAATCTATCAGCGATGCCGATTGGGGATTGCGGATGGAACGAATTTTTGAAGTGGTCAGAAGTCAATGAATGATCAGGTTGACAATCAGCAGCTGTCACATGAACTTTACATAGCTTCTATGCTTACTCACACAATCGTGGTGTTGTGTCGTACAATTTTTGAATCCTGTGCATAAAACCGGCTTTCAGGCACACGGCAACACATTCTGCGCTCAAGCCTTCATTAGAGATCACCGTTACCAGTTTATTGCGTTAAACTCGCGCTTCACTGCTATGAAGGCCTCAACCCGCGCCGTATGCTTTACTTTGGCTCTTTTGCTGCTTGCAGTATGTGCCATGGCCCGACCAACGTCTAACGGTAAGTCGCCCTATGCGTCCTTGTGTTGCCTCAGCAGTCTGCATCTGCCCTCTTGCGACTTATGATATCTGGCCGTGTCTGCTACTGTGCGCAAACTCTGTGCTTTTGTATATGCATAAGTCGACCGTTTCTCAGTGAGGCGTCTGCTTTGGATTGTCCGCCGCACAGGCCTTCGCGCAGCAGGGTATCATGATCCAAGAGTAAAGAATCTTTGTGTCACTGATGCAGGCTACGGGTCTTTCACAGAGGAGACCTACACGGTGAGACGATATGATCTGTGGCAACTGTACATGTAGACTTGTGTTCGTCAAGTTGTTGCTCAAGCTCGCAGCATCTCCGTCTCACACATTGCTTTTCAGCTGCATTCTAGATTCAACAAAGCCGCATCGCACTTGTTGTTCATAGCAACGCTGTTTGCTGTCAAAACTTCTGCACTGCTACGTGACGCCTTGTCTTGCTGCTTCCAAAGCAATATACGTGCGCGACATTTTGTGTGTTTTTCGAAGAGTCGTGTTGCTGTTGTTCTCGTTGCTGCAAGCTTGCAGGTCCCAATCTCAGCTTGCGCAGTGTCGTTACTTCTGCTGGATCTGTGTATAACGACATACGAAATTTCAAATGTTCTGCAGACGAGAAACGAGGTGCTGGAGAAGCTCCCTTGGGGACGACAGGCCATTATCAGAGCTCGAGTAAGTTGCCTGCGTGCCTTTGCAATAAATCGATTTAGCTTGCTCAAATTTCATCGCACAGTACACGCTGCTGGCAGCGAAGTCGCTGAATGCTGCCTGTGTTGTGTATTGTGCTGCCTGAATACCGAAGTGTAAACACAGCGCGGTGTCGTGTCTTTGTTTGCATCCGCCTGTCTGGACCTGCAGATGAGATCAGCATTTCGTGCACTGTTGTAGGGCCTTCTCTCGCCAGCAACAAATTACTGTGGTGCTGGAACCTGCTATGTCTGGTGTGTGTGCCAATGAAAGGGGCTTAGAAAGAAGGGCCCATCTCTCCTCCTGCTCCTCTCCATCCTGGGAGCAGCATTTGATGCCAACTAGCTGCAGCCTGCTGAGCACGCTTGATGCAACTGTGCCTTCAGACCTGGCCAGACATGGATGAGCTGCTGTCATTGTTTTTGCAGTCCAGATCTGCAGACAAAACTTGTGAGTCATATGAACAAAGAATTATGCAAATTGTGATGTGCTGTGACTCTTTGTTGATTGATCATAATACGCTTCTTCAGAGTTTTGTGTATGTCCTGCTTGGGTGTTGATGCTAGCAAACTATGTTTTAGTCACCTCTTTGCAAGTGGCATGCTGTATCATCAACGCTAGTGCTATACGTGTCTCAAATGCTGCCTTGACAATATTGATGTCCTGTAACTTTCATATTTCCAGTACTTCAAATAATATGAGAACATGCATGGCCAGATCTGTCAATCGAGTTCTGGGCCGCATTGAGCAGCAACTTACATTTTGACCTTCACGCACAATGGGCACAGCTTCACACTATGTTTAGTGGCCACATAACCTTGTTTGACCATACATGTAGCCTCAGGCACGCTTCGTGTAGCAAGAGGCACGGCCACTGTTGGCATAAAATTCGTAAATTTCCATATGCTACTCTTCATACCACTTGTCTGAAGATGTTGATGTCGTTTAACTGTTGCTCCTGTATCAAACCAGCTTTCAATAAAAAGGAATCACATCATCCCATCTGGCCTGAATTCGGAAACTAAGCAGAAAAAGGAATTGTTGTTGAAGCATACGAAGTCAGAAGGCACACTGCAAAGCAGTGTCATGAGCAGATCTTCTGGTGTTTGCCCTGTTTGGAAGGCATGTTGTTTGCAATGACTTTGATGATGTCAGTTGCAGCAGGTCTGTTTTCTGGGCGTTCATCCTGACACTGAGCCATGAGGTGGAGTATCGCTTGGGGACAATGTGTTGGGACCCTGCACTCCACACATGCAAGGCAAGTGCGTCAGATGCAACATGACAGTGTGCTTCACACTTGACCAGAGACAACAAGACATGATTTGATGCTCCTTCACAAGAATTCAGTGCAAAAGGGGGTGCCCCTTGGGTGTGCAGATGCAGAGATCACAGCAAGCCATGACACTGGCATAGATCAACTGGCCTATTGCTTGTGCTAATGTTGAAGTGACGCATATTGCTGCAATACTTGTCAGGAGTTTGCAGATGAAATGTATCACCATGACTTGCATACTTAGATGCATGACGTTGACAGGGCAAATGAGCATCTTTTTTGAGCTCAGGCAGAGACTGCAGAACTTACTGCACTGCCCTCATCCGACCGCGTATAGGTTGCTCAGCCGTCAAAATCTCATACAACACAATCCCAAAGCTGAAGATGTCTGCTTTCTCTGTGCATCTCCCGGCAGAAATCAGCTCGGGCGCCATCCAGTGAAACGTTCCCGTATTCTGCACAGGCTTACAACAGCTTGGCAACATTGGCTTTCCCAATTGATGTGTGCAGCAAGGACCCGACAGGCAGTCAAACTAGCACGGAGCATACTCAAGAACAGAGCACAGAGTTACAAGAACAGCTAAAGCACGTAAAGCAAATTCACAGAATTATATACATTTGGAGCTGATGAAGTGATGCACATTGCAATTGCTTGTGCTTACAGTCATGTGCCACCATTCAAGAAAATTGCTCACCTTGGCAACGGGCAGTGACCGTGTAGTGAACATACGTGACAGACCAACATCTGCAATTTTGGCCGTGCCGTCTTGTGCCAGCAGGATGTTGGGGGATTTGAGGTCCAGGTGCATGACATGATGACTATGTAGGAAGTGCAGCCCTTTGGCAATGTCCGACGCTATGCCAGCACCCCTGAAGACAGCCCAGTCTTTGCTTACCACGAGCAAATCCTTTACAGATGAACAAGCTAACCTGAACACTCACTGGTTTCTGAGCCACACTTGATGCTGTACTGCTGCTGGCACACAACAAACATTGTAATTTGCACCTGGTCATGCATGCCAGTGTACCAAAATGCAGCAATGTATCATCACTGCCCAAGGACAGTCTGTCTAGCCAGGTTGCCAGCTCCTGCATGCACGCGTTGCCGACAAAAAGCTTACTGAGATATGACATGAACAGTACCTGTTGTACCATGTGCACAAGCCTCTTCCATAAGCCAAGGCATTATACAGATTCCCTTTCTCTAGTAGCTCCATCACCAGCCACGCATCCGACCCCTTAAAGGAGACGCCATAAAAGTGTACAATGTTGCGGTTGTTGCAACTGCGAAGCACCGCAATTTCCGTTTGCAGTAGCTCAAGATCTCTGGCTGTGCTGACTGATTTGAAGATCTTGATGGCGACATCATGTACGCCATCTTTGATACCCTTGTAAACCTGCAGCAGCCTTGAGTATCACAGCTTGCTACTATTGTGCAAGTCAATTGGAATGCGCAAGCAAGCAGGGCCTCTGATTGGATTATTGATTCACAAGCATGGCATCTCATCATATTGTATTTGCCTGCTATGTCACAGCATGTAATTGAAGCGCCGCAAGCTGCAAAAGAGCACAGCAGCTTGTTTCTGTGCATGATCAGTCAGATTCAAAACTATGCAAGGCTCAGTACTGACACTAAGCGGCGTCACAATGGTTCTTTGCTGTCAACAGCAAGCTCTTGATACTACAAAGAAAGTCCATTTGAGAAACTACACGGCAGGTGAGGTACTGCTCAGGTGAGCTGTCTCGGCTGCGTGTGTTGCGAGCATGTGAATCAAGTGTCAATCAATAGCCTCTGACAGCAAGCTTACCATGCCATAGGACCCCTGTCCTAAGATCCAATCAGTGCCAGCTGCAGTCTGCGCAATACTGATGTCATCTGGTAAAATTTCGACATCCTGCCACAAGGGCGCAGGTATTGATAGGCTCTGCTGCATGGCCCCCACAGAAGGCCAGGTAATTGGTCTGACATCAACTACCTCCGTCATGACTGGCCGAGTGCTGAAGAAGGCAGTACTTGCTGCCGAGACACTAAGGTTTTGGTGAGAAACATTGACCACTGGTGTGACAGCTGCTTTCATGCTGGATGAAGAAGTGTAGCCAAAGGATGCTCTGCTAGCAGGGATCTCAGGATCTAAAGTTGACTCAGGGTTACCCCCAACAGTGCTGAGCTTGTCCTCGCTGTGTTGGGATGCTGCCTCGTCAAACTCACGTGCATGCCAGCTCAACAAGTTCCACCGTGTGAATGGTTGGTTTCCTTTTACCACTGCATATGACTTGGTACAAAAGGTATCCTTCTGCCGCCAGAAACAGAACCATAAAACAACAGCCAGAGCACCTCCTGCGGCAGCAGCTGCTGCAGACCCTGCAGACAGAGTTTGGCTTAATGACTATGGTGAAAAAGCTGGAAAAGTGGCTACACTTGACAAAACAGTTCTGCACGGGGACAACCTGCAAATAAACCATGGACTGTTCACCTCAAGTTTACTTCTCTCATTTTGTTGCAGATAGCTCATGAGCTCTACCATTAACAACTTTACTGCAATCATTAACCATTGTGTGTGCAGCACAGAAAGTACTGTCCAGCCAAATCAAAACTGTAGGACACCAACCTGGCCTTATGAAACTCTTTGATCAGCACGTGACAGCATCTGTCATCACGATTGCCGTCTGACAGGTTGCTATTGACGAACAATGTGCACATACTGATGCCATGAAACATGAAGCAAGCTGGCAGAAGACATGCTACATACCTACAATGGCACTCTGTCGGCTCTTGCTACTTGGCTCTGAAATGCTTGTAGCACAGCTGCCATTGAAGCTTGTCACATTGGCTAGTATTTGGAAAGGGCCATCATTGGAAGTATAATTGCGCACCACCCCATGAAAGTCGTCTGGTACGCTACCACAGAAATTGTTGCCTGAGCAGCATTGCAGCATCGGTCATAAAACATTTCAGACAGCCAAACACCAACATGTCTATGTTCATATGCTCTGGATGCAAGCCAAGAGTGTCAGAGCCAAACACTTGATAGCATAAGTGATGGCAAGGCAACAAGTGTATGCTCAGCCAGACACATTACGCACCTGGGAGCAACACCAGATTCTGCATACTAGGCATGTTGGCATGCGCCCATGGTATTGAGCCTGTGAGGTCATTGCCAAACAAATCTAGTCGGCTCAGGTCATACAATGCTTTGCTGTCTGACCATTCTGGTGGCAGCTGGCCAGTCATCTGGTTGTGGCTCAGATACAGCCTCTGAAACCTTTGACTCCATCCAAAAAAATCGGTTCCCCAAGCAGCTGGCAGACTACCAGAAATGCTGTTGTTTGACAAGTACATAACAGTCATGGCAAATACACCTGCTGAGCTATTGATAAACTCAAACGGTAGATTTGCTGGTAAGGTACCTGCACGTCAGAAGATTACAGCAATTTTGCAAAGGCAAGCAACGTCCCCACCTATATGTGTCTGCCATTTACTGTGTGCCAGATGGCCAGCATCAACTCACCTGTAAAGCTGTTGTTTGCAATGTTCAGGAGCTGCATGTCTTTGAGCGGAGCCAAGCCCAGCAATGAGCTGATATTGCCGCTGAGGCCATATCCAGGCAGACTTAGGCAGATGACACTTCCATCTGGGGTGCACGTGATCCCTGTCCATGATTGCCTGGCTTGATTGATGTATCCAGGATAACCAGGCTCGCACAACAGCTGCTGTGTGGTACTGATCTGGGAGAAGGGGCACAATGTGTTGTTGTCCAGGCCCCAACCATGCCACTGGTATGCTGCTGCAACGTCCTTCAAAAACACTCTGATAGTGTCCAGTGCTATGTACCTCAAGGAAACCAAACTCAGGCGCAGCATCACTGCAGCGGGGGCGCTATCAGTAAGAAGGGCACAGGTCCACATAACACATCGTACCTTGAAATTAGTTATTTGCCCAGCAAAATGAAGCAGAGCAAGCTCCTCCGACGAGTACGCTACAACCTTGTCCAACCAGAGTAGCGTGCAAAAATTGAGTAGGGTTTGGCTAAAGCAAACACGACGCAAGGACAAGATCATCAGTACTGCCCGTCACTGTGGAGCCTGACTGCAGTTGCATTCGTGCTTACAGCGGGCTCTGGCCAAAAGATCTGAGATCTGCAGACTCGCTGAAACGGCGCGAGATTTGCAAGTGGAAGTCGATCTCGACAGGGGACTCGCTATAACGCAGCTATGCAAGTGCTACCTCTGTTACGCGCAGATGAACGATCCATCCCGTGATAATGAATGTCGCGAAACCTCGTTCGACGTTCCATCTCCCACCTCCGTCAGCTGCTGTGCAATATACTTTTCCTTGATAGATTGGGATCTCAAATACACGTCCCCAAGGATACACTGATTTGCAGGGCCCGGTGAAATGCCTGGATCATAGGTGTTGTGGTAAAGACAGTATGCAGTCATGCAAGGCTGTGTTAGGCTGCGCTATGCATTGAAATGCATCTCGGTTCAATGTACTTTTCTTGAAGAAACTTTGGGGCTTTGGGGAAGGTACTTATATATGACTCCCCAGCTTTAAGAAACACAAGCTATTGCGTGCACGGATTACCGCTCCTGCTGTCCCCATCGATGTGATTCGGGGCGAAGCGGCATAGAAGTGCAAGTCTTGACTGCATTTAATGTGACACTTTAGTTGCGAGGTATTGCTGAATATTGTATGTCTGTTTATGCAAATATTGTTGCGCAGGGGTTCCTACGCAGTCTTCGGTTGCTGAGTTGTCTTTACAGCTCACCAATGCAGGCGCACATTGGTTGGCTATACAGCGGCTCCATTACAGCCAATTTTCTGTACGCTTGGTGGGTTCGTGTGCAGTGATGCACAACGAGAACGGGCATGCCCATGCCTGACACGATGAAATATACTTTCTCTCCCTAGAATGCCTTTGTTTCAAATGGTCTCATCAGGTAAGTATTGAGAACCCCTCGATGTCAGTAAAGTAGAAAGTGTATAGCACAACTCTCTATTCAGCAAATTTGCTGATAAAAAAAACTGGCAACATCTATGAATACAGGCAGTCAATGCGGTCAGCAACTACATGTCCTATGAAGTTTGCTGTCATCAGATGGTCTATGTGTTGGTTTCACTGACATTCTATGCTATGTGCTTGTGTGTGCACGAATCGATTGCCTATACCTGACTGCAAAGACCTTTGCCCAGTTGTCAGTCTTGATGAGACCAAGTCACTGCAATGTCATGTCTCTGCACACCTCTTTATTGGAAGATGCACACGATAGTCAGGTCCTGAGTTCAACACTGCACCGGTGACCAAACATAAAATAAAAGGGGGCCTTGCACTTTGCAACCATCTGGCATTTGACTGCTCACACACCAGCCACGTTGAAAATTCCCATTCTGGACCCAATGTCTAGAGGTACATCGCTGCCAGCTGCATGCCCAAGTAAATTTACATTGCTTGATGTGCTTGACAAAGACCGCAGCTTACTGACATCTGGCTGTTGCTGTAATGTGACAGGAGCAGCCTGCCCTTTGTGATGCCTCCCAAAAGGCCACACTGTCCAGAGTTTTGATTTGGTGGGTTGCTTTTTGTTGGAGTCAGAAGCAAACAGCCTACAGCGGTAGCAGAAGAACCACAATGACCCTGCCAGCAGGACACCTGCCAAAGCTCCAAGCACAGCCCCTGCAACCCGATGCAAACTTCATATCAATTCCTGGTTAGATGAGGAGCTCAGCGCAGCATGACTGTGAATGCACATTGCAGGCGCCGGCATTCATTGCTACAGCGCCTGCTTCTGTTGAAGGCAGGGTAAGCTTGATGCATGTAACAATTGTGCAAGCCTTGTTGCAACAGTGTCTGCAAGTAGCAAGGATGCTGATTGCAGACACATAGGAATGAAGCAGAGACTACTGCAGAATAGCAACTTTGCACCTTACCAGTTGTGAGAAATGCAACAATTGTTACTACTAAGTTTGACAGCTTTCATGGAGCTTAACATGCACTGCAACTCGATAGCATCCCATGGAAATCATACCAGCTATGGCACCTCTGGACACAGAGCTTCTGCTCGACTCAGCGCCACAAACAGCGTTAAACTTCGTCACATTCGTCAAGATTTCATGAATGCCAATGGTGGCAGTCAAGTCACGCACAACCCCATCAAGCACGCTGGGAACGATCCCACAGAATTCGTTGCCTGCAAGAATAGCATGGCTCTGGGAATTTGGCATGCTCAGAATGACAAGAATGACAAGTACAGCTCAGTGATGATGTCAGGCTTTGATCTGCTTCACCTGCATGTAAGCTGCATTGGAGAGAGGACAATGCTCATGGCTTCTGGCATAACATGCACAAGCAAAGATGCAATAGCTATCCTGTGACCAATACATGCACACACATTGCTCACCTGGTAAGAGAACCAAGTTTCCCAAGCTTGGGAAGTTGACAGGATTCCAAGCCACACTGCCTGTCATCTGATTAAGGAACAAATCAACTCTGAAAAGGTTTGACAGAGAATTGCTGTCTGACCAGAGCTGTGGCAGCTGCCCTGTGAGCTGGTTTGTGTCAAGATACAACCCTTGGAGAAACTGTCCCCAACCTTTGACAGCATCCCCCCATACAACTGGCAGAGAACCAGAGATGCTATTGTTTGACAGGTATATGAAGCTTAGGGAAACATTACCCGGGTCGGAGTTATTGAGCTGAGCTGGTAGTGTATCTGGCAAGGAACCTGCAGATTTGAACAGTGGCCTGACTGCACCAAATTGGACTGCGCAGAACTTGACAATTTGTCTGCAGTGTTGACAGCATGTACCTGTCAAGCTGTTGTTTGCCAAGTTCAACAGCTGCATGTCTTGCAAAGGCACAAGCTCTTCCAGGACGCTCACATTGCCTGTCAGTCCCCAGCCAGGCAGGCTGAGGCACAAGACAGTGCCGTTGGGTGTACACACAACGCCGGTCCAAGACTGACTTGTGGCGTTGATTTCCCCAGGATAGTTAGGGAAGCAAAGGTATTCATTGTCAGTGATGACTTCAGTGGAGGGGCACAGAGTGTTGCTGTCCTTGCTCCATCCTTGCCATTGGCTGCTCTTGTACACCTCCTGAAACACACCGGAAATGCTGAACGCATGAATATTGGTGTATCAAGTACTTGGAGAGGCAGAAAATACAGCTCTGCCAAAAACAAGTAAAACGTGCAGACAGACTGTCCTGAAACAGGCTGCCCTGGTGACTCACGTCAAAGTTGCTTATCTGCTTTGCAAATTGCAGCAGTGCCTGCTCTTCTGTCGTAAAGGCTGAGAGGCCAGTAAGGCATAGCAGCCCCAGCAGGCACAGCAAAGGACAGCTGAGACACATCACGAAGGGACACCTTAATTCTTGCAATTGCACATGATAATTCGATGATGTCTTCGTCGATGACGGCGACCCAGAGACACACGAGGCAAACAGGGGTCGTCTAGAGCTTATTGTAGATCACAACACGAAACAGTGCGGTTTAGTCAGGCGTAGATATCGCTAAGGCCTACACTTTACACCCGGCACATCGGCAGAAGCTGCCGCCACATAGCGTACGAGCCTTACATGTCTAGCGCGCGCAAACTGCTAACAAGATTCGTCTCTGGCACGCGTTGCAGTTGAACACACGCACAGATCTTGCTTAGTCATGCAAAATCATCCTTTTCAATGCCATACTTTACACACACGCGGTACAGCGAACGATGGAATGCAACTCAGGGGCCAAGCTCAGGTTGAGTTGTCTGCTGAGATCCCTGACAAGAGTGCAATTCCCACAGGAGAGACACAGTATGCCTGGATCATAGGGGTATTGTGCCAGACACAGTATGCATTCATGCAAGATTGTGTTTGGCAGCGCGATGCACTGAAATGGATATCGGAGTTTATAAATCTACACAATCAAAATTTGTAGGCTGCTTATCAGAACTCTAGAAAGAGCTTGTCATGTTTGACGCGTTCTTTGGCTTTGGGAGTGTCCAAACAGCACTGTTGTGACGGATTATAAGTGCGAACCCGCAGGCAGCCTTCAAAGGCATACACAGTTTGCTGCTCTCTGCTCAATTTATTATTAATCATTCGAGTTCCACGGTTTTGTGCAGACAGCTGTTGGCTTCACACTCCTTTCTTTGCCTGTGAAATCAGCCCAAGGCTCACTGTCGACCCATACATTCCCTCAGCACTATTGACACATTGAGCTGCACACTCATGAATAGATATTGGATGGATGCCAGAGGAACTGCTCATCAATGTCCTGCATGAAACATGCATGCACATCAGACACTGTGCAGCTCATCATTGCAGACATAAAAGCAATAAAGCACAGTGCTGCTGCTAGTCAAGACCACACTCACCATTGCTTGTGCTCACACAAAGGTACTACGCTTGCTTGAAAAACCTGCTAAGCCAACACGATCACGCTGGCTTGATACAGATTAAAGGGTTGAATGCTGCAAACCTTGCTTTAGACTGACGCTGCTGCCAATCAGAGCACGGGGCATTGCGATAGCTCCTGCTGCTGCAGACCTTACATCACAGCTTCACTTCCTGGGAGCAAGCTTAGACTTCCGAGGAAGATTGGCTGCAATGATCTGCACTAGATCAGCTGCACTGGGTCTCTGTTCTGGCCGCTCACTCAAGCACCTGGTCATGAGGTGAAAGATAGCCAGGGGACAATGGCGTGGTACCCTGCAATCAGCACACAATTGCTGTGAGCTGTGTCTGGTAAGCTACGTCGGACAGTTTGCACAGGCTGCACTTGATCAGCAAATCAGAAGCAGTGGCGCAGTTTGGCCTGTAAAAGAATGTAGCAGCTTGCTGATGATACTGAAACTGTCTTGTGGACTGAGCTATAACTTCATGTGTGAAACTGCAGCAATGCAGAAGAGGCGCGTACTTGACAGGTTTCATTCTACCACGAATGGGTCTTGCACCCGTCAAGATCTCATACAGGACAACACCAAAGCTGAAGATGTCAGCCTTCTCTGTGCATTTGCCAACAGACATCAACTCTGGTGCCATCCAATGAAAGGTCCCAACCTCCTGCAGACAATGGATGACTCAAAAGTTGTCATGGTGCTGACTGTGCCCACGCTAAGCGTGCAATGCCCAGCTAAGGCATGATACAGTTCAAAGTGTACACGATGAGCTTTGTCTATTGAGTGCATTCTCGTCAATACAGCAGGTAGATCTATCCATTTTTAAGCTGTTGCTGCACACACTTGCAATAAAACACAGCGTGACGGCACAAACATATGCTGGCGACAGAGCCATGCACCACAGCAAATTGAGCACCTTGCAGTACGCTCAATTCTCACTACATAGCGGTTTGCAGGGTTACTCACCACAGCAACAGACATAGATTGTGTCGTGAAGATACGCGACATGCCAACATCTGCAATTTTGGCTGAATAGTCTGCAGCTAGCAAAATATTGGGAGACTTGAGATCCAGGTGCATGATATTGTGGCTGTGCAGGTAGTAAATGCCTTTGGCAATGTCCAAGGCGATGTTGGCTCCCCTGCAAGCAAACACAAGTCCAGCTCATAACGTCAGCTCAAGATGAGAGAAATTGATTTGAACATTGTGTCCATAAAATACAGCAAACACCGACGTTGGATACCCAATTGCAGCAATGACCAATTTAGAACAGTCACTGTCAGGGTACACAGTGACCAGCATGCCAAGGTTGCTGGTCTTCAAAGCATTGGGCTTGGACTTATGCAGACATGCCTTGTCCAAACAAGCATCAACAGGAATCTTGCCAGTGACATGATACAACAGCCATGGGGTGTAGTAGTATGAGTACATGGGTGACAGCAACAACAAGAGAATTTGCAGATGGACACCTGTGATACCACAGGCACCTTCTTTTGCTGCGTTCCAAAGAGTTGTAGAGGCTACCCTGCTCCAGGAGTTCCATGACTACCCAAATATTATCTTGCTTATAACACACTCCATGAAATTGCACAATGTTGCTGCTGTTGCAGCTACGGAGAACTGCAATTTCTGTGTGTATGACCTCCATGTCACGAGCACTGCTGGGTACACTGAATACTTTAACAGCCACGTCATGTACGCCATCCATTGCACCTTTGAACACCTGCAGAGCATCACTGCTCACACTGAGCTTCAATGTATGTTAAGATTGAACAGATGCAAGCTGATGTTTGTGTGATTTGTCAGCAACTCTATATCTGCACTGCCAGTTGCAGTGAAACCAAGCACAGAAGCAGATTTATGAGATACATGGTTGGGTCACTGACAATGCACTAACTGACAAGGAACAGGCTTTGATTCAGGCACAGCTGACCTTGCCATATGAGCCTTGGCCCAACATCCAGTCCTGCCCAGCAGACGTCTGCACAATGCAGACCCTGTCTGCAGGAATTGCTACCTCTTGCCAAAGAGGTGCAGGGATCAAACGGAAGGTCCCTTCAGCATGCAGCGGCGACAGAGGCAAAAGCGACCTGCAGTGTTCTGTTCCAAAGGTGGCCAGTGCTGTCCAGAACTCTGTATGGGTCGTGTGACCTGTGAGCGGTGTGGATAAAGCGGGCATCAGCTGACAGATTGTGCATGAGTCCAGGATGTCACTTGCTGAAAGGCAATTCTGAGGCTCAGCAGATGTCCCTGGGAGATCATAATTAGTGCCCTGGTGCACATGTGAAGCTGAAGTGCTGGTATTGCTTGACCAGCCACTGTCGATAATAAATTGCGATTTTTCATTGCGTCTGCGAGTTGACAGCCTCAGTACCAACAGAGTAGCGGCCACAAAAATCACCATTACTGCTGGAACCAGTCCTGCAACACAAGCAGTAGCGCTCAGCAGCCTCATCAGCTGCAGAAAATGGTGGATACCCTGCATTGTGATGCATCAGGTCACCAAGTGGCTTGACAGCTTGTGCACAAACGAGCAGCGGCGTCACCTGCTGCTCATGCAAGTGATCTGTCACAAAGCAAATTAGGCATCAATTTGACTTTTACAAATCTCTCTATTGAGCATGGTTGCCTTTGTTGAATCTGTCACCAAATCAAAATGATTCCCGTAGGATCCATATGAATGAAGTTAGCATCCCCAAAACAAATTGAACAATGGGCTCATAGCACCTTGCACATAAACATAGCATGGGCATGGTGTACCTGTCACAACAGCATATTCAGAGATTCCAGTGCTGCTCATCATGTGGTTTGGACAGGGCTTCAGAAAATGTGTGACGTTCAGCTGGAGCTGCTGTCCATCCTGAACTCCCACAACACTGCGCACTACCCCTTCAAGGGTGCGGGGCACATTGCCGCAGAATGCAGTGCCTGCAAAGCCAGCAGAATTCAAAGCCTTACACTGGATGAGATTGCAGCTTGATGGTGTGAGAAGTAAGCTTGAAGGTGTGAAGCTCAGCACAATCACCTGGGCTCAGAACCAGAGTTCCCAACTTGGGCAGATGTCTTGCATCCCATTCCACAGGTCCAGTCAGTTGATTATTGAACAGGTCAAGTCTTTCAAGACTCCACAAAGAACTGCTGTCAGACCACAGCTGAGGTAGCTCTCCAGTCAGCTGATTGTTGTCAAGATACAATCTCTCAAGCGTGACCCCCCATCCTGAGCCAGGCTCTCCCCACTGAAATGGCAGTGTGCCGGTAAGGCTGTTATTGGAGAGGTGGACAACGCTGATAGTTGGGAATGCACCATGATTGTGGGTCCTGAAAGTTGCTGGCAAAGATGCTGGCAATGTGCCTGTCAAGGCAGCATCAGCTTGTATCAGATAAAATTTGTGCCCACTGACTTCTGCCTGCTGGTGTTGCTGCAGTGCTTACCTGTCAGGCTGTTATTAGCCAAATTGACAAGCTGTAAGGAATGCAGCGACTTCAGCTGCTCTAATGCACTAGTATTGCCTTGCAAGCCCCATCCAGGCAAGCTGAGGCACAGGACTCTGCCTTCTGGTGTACAGGTTATGCCTGTCCAGGACTGACTATGAGGATCAATACTCCCAGGGTAAGAGGGCTCACAAAGCTGCTCTCGGTATGTGCTGATTTGCCTTGACGGACAAAGAGGGTTTGTGTCTTTTCCCCAGCCGTGCCAATGTGGGCTAGATATCAAGTCCTGCGCAAGATCAGCTGGGGTCGAAGCAAGCACGAGGTCAGCTGGCTCTATAGCGACTCAAAAGTCGCAGCAGGTAGTGTTATGATAAAGTTGGATGACATAGCACCTGAAAGTTGTCGAGCTGATACGCAAAGTCAAGAAGCGCAGACTCCTCCGTGTCGTACAGAGCAAGGGCGTTCAGGATAAACAGTGCTGCAAGATAGATGCTGCGCAGGCAATGCGGCGCTTGTCTCATATGCTTCCTATACACTGTGAGGTCTTGAGCTGCAGTCCAGAATTGCGTTGGAAGGTCAAGCCAGAGAGCAAGAACTTCTGCTGGGGTTTCGACATATTTGGCACCTGTGTTTTGCCGTTCATCATGAACAGCAAGGGCAGGCCTTCACACAACGCTGCTGATGACGGCCGCTTTGCTGAGGAACAGGCTGTAGCCTGATCCTGTCCTGCATTCAAATCGTGCATGCGCATCAAACGCCAGATCAAACGCTGCTGCCTTCTATTTCACCTACTGAAGAAGAAAAAATCGAAGGGGGGCGAGGGGGAGAAAGAACCTGTGAACATCCGTGCCGTTCAAGCGCAAATAGCATACTCACACACCTTGTCCAGCGACTCGCTTGCTGCATCTCGGCATACACCCAGAATTGAGTGTCCATTGCAACTGCACTTGCAATCGCGAGTCAGCCAAAACAGTTGCACAGTGCTATGTGGCAATCCGCCTTATCCCTTCTTGGCCTCAAGGCCAATCAGGGTTCGCTGTTCAACAAGGTTAGCCTTCTTTTGGGTCAAAAAGCAATCCGTCCAGTGCTGCTGCAATGCCTGGTATACCCTGTGGTGTTTGTGCGTGGCTTTCATCACAGAACTTGCCCGATGCAGGCGTGCGCAAAGGTGAGCAATGGCGTACAGGCAATCACAGGACATCCTGTGCATACTATTCAGGCAAGTGTGCTCACTATGTTGGTGTTCGTCGTGCCCCAATCGGCTACACCCTCGATTCAGCTGCTTAATCGTTTCAGGTTCAAGCAAAGGCTGCCTCATCTGCCACCAATGCACGCAGCCTGGGTATGCAATCCAAGCTCAGTAAGGAGAAGGCTGATGCTTGCTTCCGCCACATCAATGAGCAACAGGTTAGCATTAAGGCTGCATTGCATCTGACAGTGTAGCCTGCCTTCAAGCCCGCTTTTTGGCTTGTTGCATGCGTCTCTGACGTGCTGTTGTGCTTTGCAGGCGCACATCCGAAAGTTGGAATGTCAAAATGCTGTATACAAGGCATCTTTGCGCAGAGCACGCACAACTGCAAGTGTTTTTATGCCTTGACCTTCTTGCCTGCCCTTTATTTGGTGTTCCAATTCTTAAGCAGGTTTCCAGCATTACGAAACTCTTTTTCTACAGGGTGGAGCAGTGCATGCATTAGAGCATCAAAGAGAGATGAATGGTGTCCTGCGCCAATTGCAGCAGAGGGATGAACAGCTACGACGAAAGGACGCCTCTTTGGTGAGAGCCTTGTCTCGCTCTCCTGTTTCTATCAGCAATTTTTCCCAACATCAGCAGTCATGTTTGCTGTAAGCACAGGGCAGTCATCTTTATTGTAAGCACCGTCAGGGTGCATGCTCTCAGACTGTCACCAGCAGTCGTTGTTATCCAATGTATTTGTAATGCATTGTCATGCAAATGCTCTCATCATTTTGCATTGTACAGACCAAACCATGCAGAATGGACAAAGCCCTTCAAATGTCCATGCAGGTCGCTGCTGTTCAGAGGTGCAACTGCCTCATGTCAGACCTGGCCTTGGTTCAAGCAAAGCTGCAGTCCCGAGGGGAGTCATTGGTAAGCTGCCTAGGTTTTGTGCTCCCATGTTCACCAACTTTGCTGCAATACAACCCAGTGTTGTGATATATGCAGGCAAGCGCCAAACACCAGCTTCTGAAGATGGGCACTCTACTTTTGCAGTACAAGAAAGCATGGGTAAGCTTGGGTGCTCAAGAACAATGTGATGCAGCATTGACTATGGTATAGCACCTGTAGGGAAAGATTTGCATGCAAGGGCGGTCATGCAGTGTATTGCTGATGTGCAGGAGCTGTCACACCAGCAAAACCAGGATGTGCGAGGACAGCTGGCCAGACTCAGTGCTGCATTGCAGAACAGAGGTGCTAAGACGGTAGGCTTTCTTTTGCTTGCCCTTGTGCAGTGCTTCAGACAGCATCAAGTTGCAGAAGGGAGGCAATGATGCCATCATGTGGTGCGTGACAATATGTGTCCATTCTATGAGCCTCATATGCTCTTTGCCTGATTGTCAAACTCATGAGCGCTCAAAATTGCAATTTCAGCCCACTGAACCTTGCCATGCAGTCAAACAAAATGAGGCTTCTTTGTTGCAGACATGCTATGCTCCTGGGGCCTCAGTACACTCATCACAGTCCTCACCAGAGCCCGGGGAGCCCTCACCAATGCCCAGGGAGCCCTAACCAGAGCCCAGGGAGTGGCTGCATGCTGAGTTTCCAGGGAGCAGCAGCTCTGCAGCACCCACAAGTTCCAGGCCATTGGCATCCTCCGTGCAGCATGCAGCTGCAACGGAGCAGTCTTCACCACTAGGACACCTTGCGCACCCCACTCAGCCAGCTGCAGCAAGGCTGCCTTATCAGAGAGCAGCCTCTGGGCCTGCAGTCCCTAGGACACTGTCACGATTTGCCAGCAATGCTGCAGCTCAGTCCAAGCCAGCGTTTGCACCCTCAAGGGATCGCTGTGATGTAGTGGCAGTGCAGCAGTCACTGAGTATGTTGCAGCAGATCAGCAGTACCCCACTGCACGCCACACAGTCCAGGTCTGGTCCATCACAAGCTGTGCAGCCTCTCAGCGGCTACACCATGGCTGCGCAGCCGAACATGCTTGGGACCTACTTGGCAACTCGCATCTGGTTGGCTGTGCAGCCTCCCTGTGGCTACACCATGGCTGCGCAGCCAAACATGCTTGGGGCCTACTTGGCAACTCACATCTGTCTGGCAATGATCTTGTGACAAGGCGCAGCAGTGTACATGGGCCATGCAGCACTTACAAGGGTTAAGGCTACACAAGTCCAGATGGCTGATGTGGGTCTTTGGAGGCATCGAAATGTTCTCAACATAGCTTGGCAGTGTTAGCCGCCTGTATTGAAACAATCTGTCTCTTGGGCATGCATGTCGCGTAAAAATAGCATATATCGCAGAGCTGCACTATTCTGGTCATACAACATCAAGCTGTGACTGTGCATTTCATCGAATAATCGTATTTGAATATAAGAGAAAGGTCTAGTGATGCAATTCCTGTGTTCTAGTAATTTTGTGTGTGCAAAGGTGTATGAAATGCCTGCCCAACTAGCTAGGTCAATGCGTGCAGCCGAAAATAGAGCCTGAGCATTGCTGGCTTGATCTGCATCAATTAAGGCGATATCGTGTGTCAATAAGAATGCTGCATCATTTTCCGACGGTCATTTGCCGTGTTGATGAGTGTGGAAGACACACTGCTTGATGCTTTTAACAGTTTACTCTGAATGGATTACCGTGTAAATCAGGGCAACTTGTTTGGAACAAGCGATTTTGGCATGTGCATGTGCACACTTGTATGGCCTATGTCACAGGCACTTTAGCTGTCAACCGACAACGATTACCTTGGTTTAGTGTATTACACTTACTAAGTTGTACACACGCACTCGACATAAAGCATCACCTACAGAGACCATACAAGATGTATCTGTCCTTGTGCAATGAATGAGAAGGACAGATATTATGGCCTTCTCTGGGCTCCAGGCTGCATGTCAGTGTAGGCTATGAAGACTGTGAAAGGAAACCTCCCCTCCAGACACCCTTGCAAATTGCAAGGGCAAAGGAGCAACCACATTGTGCAGATGCTGTACTGTGCTGCAAGATGGTATATTATTGCCAGTGCTCAGACAGACGGCAAGCTTTGGAGCATCAGGATTGCCCTTGCTGAACCGCTTATTGGGCTTCAACACATCATATACCTGCGTGCAAAGAGAAACGATGCGGATCTTGTGACGTTGTGCAGACGCTGAGTTTCCAAGAACAGAACAGGTTGAGGGAAATCTGCACTGCATACTGGCTTCCAGCATACCAGCTTCAGGTCACTTGGCACTGTCACAACCCCGCAAGTGCCATCAAAAGAAATTGCAGGAAACGGTTTCAGCTTAGGTAAAAGCACTGTCTCACTGCTGCTGGCCTCTTCTGTGACCACCTCACACCTACAATACAAAGATGACCAAGTGATTTATTGTCCAAGACCCATGAGGCATCTGGTGCTAGTGATGACATCAAAGCTCTGATGTTCCATGTGGCTTACAAGCAACCGATGATAGCAGGCGCTGCAAGATGTTGAAGGCATGCACAGGCGGCAAATTGCACCTACCTGGGAAGATCAGCCTGCATGTCTGTTTTGGCAGGATTCCACATGCTGCTTTGCAATGCAGCTGGCCACCATTTCCTAGACAATTTGACCTCAGCCTGCTCTGCAATCAACTGCTTGAGTCTCTTCGAGGGTGGTGGCAAATTGGTGTCAGGTGATATACACCAGCTAGGTTCCTACAGGCACAGAGAGTTATCTGCTACAGTGCAAGCGTACGATGTGGCCTTGTGTTGGTGCGCATTCAGCTGATTGACAATGGAAACACGGATGAAGAAGCACCTGAGTCTCAAGCTCGGCAAGGGGTGCAGAAGAAGGCACAGCTTGTTCATTTGGCAAAACAGAGTGCTGCTCTATAGCATCGCCTTCACCCCAGATCTGACTCGGACTTTGTGTGTCATCTAGGACCCACACAGCCGGATGCCTGCAACGTTGCCAAATTTGGGTTGAAGTCTAAAGAATCTTGTGTGAGGTCCTTCACACTACTAGCATAGTTCCGTGAACATGGAAGACAATATCACCTTGTCACAATGTAGCCTGCTTGTACCAAGTGGCAGTACACCTGATACTGTGCAATGCTGACGCCAGTGGATACCTGACGCAAGGTAATAACACGGTAAGTAAAACCTTTGTGACTTGGTGAAGCCAACAAGTGTTGCTTGCCGTATCACAGTGGCAATGGCAGACTTACCATCAGCTCTGTGGCTTCCTGCAGAGATAACAGATGCTGCTGGCCAGCTGGATCAAACACTGATAGCAGGAGGTTACCCTTGCTCACCATATACCTGATAGGGCATTAGGCTTCAGCCAGGAGTATTGCAGCAACAGGTAAGCAACAACTTTGAGAGACAGCAGAAGGCTTACACAGCTTCCTCCACGTGCAAGTACAGCTTCCGATGATGCCTGTAACCTGTGGGCGTATGGCAAAATTAGCATGAAAAAACAGTGGACCTGCAGTTTGGTCTGTACCAAAGCATGACAACGGAGCTGTAAGCCTGGGCACAGGTAAAGCTGTTACTTGGAGTCACTTACCCATGCGCTGTAAGACATTGCCTCTTTCAATTGTGACCTCTGCTACATCACGTGTCGGACGCCACACGGCCAAAGACTGCGTCGCTCTGTAAATGCACAATCGCTCATAGACTTGTCGAACAAGCTTCGAACTGCTGCTTATATGGATCACTGTCACAGTCAAGACATACGCTGTCAACGGTGCTGACCAGCTCTTCCGTAACGCTGCAAGTTTTGTCTCCAAGTGAGCACCGCTGAACTGCTGCTCGCTGGGAGTGCCATGAGCCTCGGCTTTTTGTCCGCCTCGTCTGAAGATAGAACCGGACATGCCACTGTGCAGACATCCCGATGCGAGGCCCTACCCACTGTTGCACATCATCGACCAGCGCGCTTTGGACAGTGTAGTTTTGGGCTGATGTAGAGTGTAAGGAAGATGAAACGGCGAAAGGTCAACATGCCACTTCTAACCTTTGATAGTCATTGTAAGTTCACTTCTGGCAACAGATTTTGCATTAACGTCATAGGACAACTGCATAAGACAATGTGCATCTTGTTAAGCTCGCAATGGTTGATGCCTTTGCATGTAGGATCCTTCCGGAAGCAAGCTTTAACCTTGTCTGGATGAAATCACTCTGAACTGATTCAGTTCAGAAACTTCAAGAATCTTGTTTGTTGGTAACCAGTTGCACCCAGGAAATTTGGTACTGATTGATTGATGCTGGCACGTCCGGTCAAGGGCTATGACTTTGGGATCATGTAAATTAAAAAACGGAGACAGCGTAGGGGCTGGGCCCCAAAATACAATTGTGAATCTGTTCCTGATGGCACAATATGCAGGGCGATCACACATACGGTAAACGCATGTTCATCCTCTGTTGAACCAGAAACGTAGGATCCCCAGACTGTCAGACTTCCGTCACAACTTTGCAGCAAAAGCATTGTCCAAGCCTTAGGCTTGTTCGTACCTGCAACCTATCAAAACGGATACGCAAAGCCTAAGCTACAAGCCAACAGGTATAGACAGGTCAGCCATACAAACATCAAGTTGCTCAAAATACACCCTTACTCTACAGTAATGCCATCCTTGTCTTGTTGTCAGTTTTGAACTGCATGAGTGAAAGCATATACTACACTTCCTTCCTACAGCTTTCTATAAAAATGACCTATGCATCACTGCGCTGACTGTACATGTCTGAATCAATGTCTGAGCTCATGTTAGAGTCACTATCCCATGCCCCAAGGCTGCAGTCTTCTTCCCCAGATTTACATGAAGCTCATCACAACTACTTCATTCATTTGCTGATGACCTGAAAATGCTGCATTTTTGCACTGTTGAGCAACGTCCTTAGGTGGATGTCAAGCTCATCTACAGCATCATGACGTGGACCACGATAGATGAACTCTAGGGACAGGGACTGAAGGGACGCAAGGGCTGACAGCTTGTTCACATCTTCAGGTCTGAAATCTAAATTTGAAGTGAAGCCCTCAAAATGTAGCTTTGTAAGGCAGGAAAGCACAGCAATTGCCTGAAAGTCCTTGACATCCAAAAACGCATAACCACGGACAGACAGAGTATGCAGATGAGGCAACTTTGCAAGTTCTGACCAGGTTGCCATACATGACTGGTAATCAAAGGGTCTGTTATCCACGAGGTATATGGTAAGGGTTCTGAGTGCGGTCAACACTGTCAAAGTTGATACCTCATAGTGCTGGACACGAATGCAGTCTAAGCTCCTGAGACTTTTCAATGTGACAAGGGTTGCAGAAAGATTCACAGGGGGCCTCCACAATGTATGACGGCTCATTGCCGCAGCTTGTAGGTGTTTCAGCTTCACTAAAGTGCTCAAGCCATCCTCTACATGGCCGACACCTAGAGAAGTCAGCTGAGACAGCCGAGACAGATGCTGAATGCCAATGGCATGGGACAACCCTAGCAGAGTGAAGCCTTGAAGCTTGTTCATGCAGCTGATGGGCTGCAAAAAGCTGGTGCTATCTCCAATTGGAACTGCAGAGTTGAACTCAAGCAGATGCAGCTTCAGTGACCTCAGACCCGTCAAGCAGGAGAAGGGTGAGCCATGCCCTGACGTCTTCCTTGCAAATGCCCTGTCTTGTGGCTCTGCTCCCTCGCGTGAAGGGTATTCACATAGATGCAGATGTTGCAAGTGCTCCAGGTGTCCAATCTTCCGCAAGTCTGACCATGTGACATAGGGGAGGTTTAGCCGAAGGGTGATCAGTACAGTGAAGGTGTGAAAGATTGGGACTGGGCTTGCATCAGGGCTATCCAAGAAGAGAGTGGTAATGCCTCTGCCTGTGCATTAAGGATGCACCATTACACGTCCCTAGTGAGCATACCTGTATTGCAAGACCTGAGAGCTATCAGAGGGAACGATGCCTACCTGCGCCCTTGTACCAGGCCTTGCAAACCAGTTGTATCTTTGCGAGTGCTGGCATGTACCGAGTCCCCAAAAAAATTCGACGCTCGCAGATGCGTACAGCAGTACCACTCGCACAGAAGTGTTTACCAGTATGAGTCACACAGGCTGAGTGGAAGCCTGCTATCATCTCTGCTGGTACAGACGCCCAGCTCGAGACTGCAGCAGGTCACACCGGTTAGGGGGTATACGGTATACCGGCCGGTGTATGCTAAAGCGCAGGCCATGGCCAGCACCGTAACCATAGGCCTGCTTACCCGTTATGCTCGTTGTCACGCATCGTTGCAGCGGCATCATGATGTTGATGCTGATTCGCCGCGAGCAACAAAGCAAAGGCTGAGTGAAGTGGCGTCAAGGTTCAGGCCAGCATGTCTTTTGGGCAGCACGTTCTCAGATGGTGCTTTTGAAATTCGAGTTGCGGCTTTGGCACCGTGCCTCTTCTTCTCAGCTTTGTGAGCAATCTATCTGGCATAATCGTTGTGTGGCTCATGCAGACCCAAGCAAATGGGGCTGTGGCATTCCGCATCACCACGACTCAATGATGCATGGTATGAGCTGGTTTTCTGGCCTCCTCCACCTGCATGCTAAGATTGGGCTCTGGCACTTCCGCAGCCAACCTGGTGCGCTGCAGACAAGTGTCAAGCCAGACCAAGGGGACACACTATTGCAGTGCCGTGCAACCACAAAAAAGAATTCATGCGCTACTCAGCATGGCACATGATTCTTCAGTAAGCAGTCTCGCAATATACAGTGTGCAGCAGTATTTGACAGCTAAGAAAGGTTTCTGAGCATGCCTGTTGTACAGTAACACAGGCTGCCTGCAAAGTGGCTGGAAGCTGATGCCCAGAAACTGGCATGTGGGTCCACTGATGCTCTTATGCAAGGAAAAGGACAGGACGGACTGGGTCAATGCTAGACACTTCAAAAACCTCCGGTACCGCATATACTGAAGGACCCCCGGGGCATGTCAAGCCAGTGAAACACAGCTAGCAACATGTTCCTGGGCGAGGCAAAGTCAAAGCTTGTCTAGCTTTTATGATCAGATGTCTCAAGATGATCCAGCAATCCCCAGCATGGTCCCCAAGCCACGATTGAGTCAGGACTGTATTGACACTAGGGAAGCAAATGAAGCAACTGTACATGCAAGATGCATACCTCTGACACTGCTGTTGCTATACATACTGCAGGTTCACTTCTATCTAGATCTAGTCGCTAGCAGTAGAGCTACATGCCTCCTGATACAAGGCAACATAGTTTATGAGATCAATGTGCCAGTGCCGTGTGAAATAATTGTAGACAAATTTGGCATGCTTAAGTCAGGTGCTGTCTCCTGAGGTCATCTGGGTGTCCACTTTAGGCCTGATGTCCAGCATGTTCTGTGTTGCAATGACTCAGAGAACTGCAAAGGGTTTATGCTGTGGCCTTGGCATTCTCCAGACTTGCACCCAAAATTATCTGTGCTGTAGTACAAGAATGGAAAGGCACACCATGGTACAGGTGCTGGCATTTGTCGGCAGGTCAGCAGTCAACAAAGGCTTGCTCTGCAAGATCAATGGCACGCCCCAGTGCAGCTGCTTTGGAGACAGTTTCTTCATACTCAGCCTCGGGCACTGAGTCTGCTACAAGACCTGCACCAGCCTGCATTCCACAGAGGGATTGAATTAGCATATCAACAAGCCGCTGTGTGCAGCATTGACGTGAGGCAATGCATGCTACTTGCTGTGGAAAGAAAAGCGTCAGCAGCTGTAGCTTCAAGACACTGTACAGCCAGCCAACATGCCATGCAGCTGACTGATGTATAATGTAGCTGCTACACTCAGGACAGATATGTTGGTCATGCCACAGAAGAGTTTGTTTAGCAATACATGCTACTTGCTGAGCAAACCAAAGCGTAGGCAGTAGCTTGAAGACATCGCACAGCTGATCAACATGCCATGTAGCTGACTGGTATGTACTGTAGCTGCTACACTCCCACAAATAGATTGTGCACACAAAAGCAACTGTGCGCTCGCTGTAGATGCCCAAGCCATTCAACACAGCGTACAAAGCTCAACACCAGACGTACTTGGAGATGCACTGTCCATTTCTTCCTGCCTTTGGGGTTGCCGCTGCTGCCATTGGTGGCAGGGTCTTGGGATGGGGGAGGGTTGGGGATGACCATAGTACGCAGCGCCAGGGCAATGTCCATGTTACCATTGTAGGCAACATAGCCCATGCCGCCCCCATAGGGCCCTCGCTTGTTCACTTCAAGCTCATCAATGATCTGCATGGCACGCACCTGCATACAGACAGACAAAAGGTCTCAACAGTAGTGCTGTTGTATAATGACAGAGCATCGCTGAGTACTGAGCACTATGCACAGCGTGTCTATGGCAATTCATGAACGGCAGGTCAAATGACAAATGACAACAGGAACTGCGAAAGAGTACTCAAGTGGACAGAGTGTCAAGGCTGCTGCTTGCAGCATCATATGTGTAAAGCCATGTTGCAGACCCAGCGCATATGGACCAGGTATAGCACAACACAGCTATACATCTGGCAGCAGCAAAGGAGGCAGTTGGGGGTCAGACCTTGGGGGCTCCACTGACAGTGCCAGCAGGCAAAGCAGCCCGCATCACATCCCAAGCATTCAGCTCTGGCAGCAGCTTCCCCTTCACAGTAGACGAGATGTGCATGACATGACTATACCGCTCCACCTCCATGAAAGTTTCCACGTTGACAGAGCCCATCTGGGCAACCTTGCCCACATCATTGCGGCCAAGGTCTACAAGCATGACGTGCTCTGAGCACTCCTTCTCGTCTGCTAGGAGCTCCTTTTCAAGGGCTTGGTCTTCTGTGGGGGTCTTGCCACGCCGCCGGGTGCCTGCTAGTGGCCTGCATGCATAACAGCTGTGATTTAGAATCCAGTGCAGAGGCTAACTCAAGCATAGATGCAGACAAGCTGCTCAAAGACTGTGCAGGTTTACACACCACTGCTGTGATGCCAAAGCTTCCTCAAATGCTATGCAAATCCTGCATGTTGAACAGCTCAGAGGTTTCAAGAGGTCTGTTTCATATATTGGCTGACGAGGTCTTTTTCATGTATTGGCTGATGAGGTCGGTGTGCCTCATGCACATTCATGTAGAAGGCTGACTGGACATGTGAACGCGCTGTCAGGGGGATGTGTTACCTGTTGGTGACTATCCGGTCATGGTCCAGTCTGCAGAGGATCTCTGGGCTTGAAGCCACCAGAATGGAGCCTGCAGCTTGCATGTACACCATGTACGGAGAGGGATTCACCACTCTCAGAGCCCTGCATGCAGACCCTTGCTGTCCCCCAAAAAAGAGAAGAGAACTGATGACCCCATTAGGCGTTGAATAGTTGGGCCCAAGCTTCCCTTACCCTTTCAGCCATTTGCTGTCAGCCAATGTATTGCTTACTGGTGGAAAATGCAACAGTCGTGTTGCAATACAGCTGACACACACCACATAAACAGTCATGTTTTGATCCTTCTTGGAGATGGTAGAGAGTAGAACAACGATGTTGCAAGATGGGCAGGCATACAGTTGCATTTGTTAACAATTGCTGAGGGCACGCAGGCTGTTTGACAGACCTGTAGATCTCAAAAGGGTCTGCTTGAGTGTGCCTCTCAAAGCGCTGACTGAGAACAAGCTGAAACACATCTCCAGCCTGGATATGCTCCTTGGTTTGGGCCACACCTGCTAGGTATTCCTCTTTGGTCATGTTGGAATTTGTTGGGGGATGCGGCCGCTTACTCAATGATAGTGTCACCTGTTGCCAGCAAGAAAGATACCGTCAGCTTGATACACTGAACAAACGCAGCTGCTACATGCATGTAGATGCATTTCAGCACTGCTGCTCAGGCCCGCTGTTGTGATATGCAGCTAAACACAGAGATGTGCTGCATGATGGTCCAATATTTGCCATGATTTCATACTAAAGTATAATGAATTTTGCAGCACAGCACACTGTGGTCCATCAACTGTTATGCAACAGGACACTCAACATGATGCTTTCCACACATACAATCAAGTGTGCCAGTCGCATAGCAGATACAGCAGAAAGGAGAGCATAGTCGAGTGGATCAGCCTGAGCTTAGCAGCTATAGTCTCTGCAGCTGCTGCTTGAACTCCAAACATGGAAACAGAAGGAGCGGTGCATGCTTGCTCCTACCTTGCCATTGGTCAAGTTTGGTGAGTGTTCATTCTCAATCTTGCGACTGGTTCTGCGCAGTTGCTCCTTGCCATGCTGATATGCATCTTCCAGAGAGTCATGTCTGTCCAGGTGTACCCAGGTAATTACATATGCCAGCTTTGTTGCCTGGTCAAACACTATGACGGTGTTATACAGGGCCATGTGCATATCTGGCAAGTCTCTGTCATCTGTGGGAGCATGACTGAATGGTAGCTTGCCTGAAGCACATTTGGGCCGAAGTCAGCCATGCAGGCCAAATTGACCATGTAATTGCTGCTGCTTGTTGCTGAGCAGAGGAGGGGTCATGTTGCAGTGAGGTCATGCACTTCAATTGGTCAAAGATATTGCAGCAATGAGTGCTGTCATGCTCCATCAGGTGGCATGCTGCTGCATACACGTGTCATATGCTGAGCTGTGTAGAAACACTGCTGTTGAAACATGCCACATCACTTTGTGTGGCTGTTTGCATACCTGAATAGACATAACGCACAGTATCGTAACCGCTGTAGCCAACCCAGCCTCCTGTGAAGACTTTGGGCAAGCCTTCATCATCAGCTATTTGCCAGGCAGCGCTCATGTCGGCTGGTATTGAGATTGGATCCTCTGATGTCTCATGCACTGTTGTGCCTCTTTCCCTATCCTCTATTCGCACATCAGTACCTTTGGCTATGATTTCAATTGACGGCTGGGCACCTACGTAGCTATATCTACCCTACACAAAACAGCAAAGAGGTGGAAACACAAATGCAAAAAGATTGACCCAATGCAGGCTGCAATGCATGTATGTTGATGCAGGCATGCTTGCAGCAGTCTCTACGAACGAGATATACCGGCAAATAGGCAACAGTGCCACACCTGTTGTGTGCCATTGTTGACAGCTTCAAATAGAAAACTCGGTGCACTGCGGTCATCCTGCCGGACTAGACATCTATACGCAAGGACTGGGGTGAGGTGATCACTGAAGATGCGCTCATGCATTGGAATCACGTTCCCTCGTCTGGCAGCCTCTTTGAAATCTTCAAACCCAGTGTCACCATCCAGCTCTAGGTGTAACTGCTCTTGGACCTCTGTGACAACAACTTTGCGTGTGACAGCTCACTTGCTGAATGTGTCAAGCTCGTACACTTGCTTACCTGATACAGCCGCCAAGTCTGCATCTGTCGCGGTAGCGTTAAGAGCAGAACCCATGCGCATGACCTTTTCTACTCTCGATGCTGCCGGGTGCACTTTTGGGGAGCATGACTTCTCCGAGCTGCCGCGTCTCTTTGCAAAGTGACGCAATGGTGGAACGGCGTTGCTGGCCAAGCAAGCTGAGCTGACGCTGGGAGGAGATGTCACCAAGTTGGCATTACCACACCTCATTTTGGTGGAGCGTTCTTGGAGTCGATGCTGAACGCAGACGATGCTACATGGGCTGAACTTACATCAGAGGTCTGATCGACGGTGCTCGCAAGTCGACTGCGTGCCTCGGTCGTAGATGAAGCGGGCGTTCGAGAGTAAGATTGATCCTTAAACGGTGGACCAGGCTTCTTCTTCTTCCGGTCAGAACGGATGTCAGGGTCGCTTCCGCTTCCGCAGTCTCATGGCCGGATCTCTTCCCAGTCTCAGTCTAGCTACTGCATGATGCCAATGAGGTTGCACGGTAGTTTTACGCCCGCAAGGCGACGGAGAGGAGAGTGATGTCAGGTATTGCCTGTCTTTCATCGAGTGCAATCTGTATTTAACAGTTAACGACCTCTCAGCCGTGTTACATATAGCTGCAGTTCAACAGTCTGTTCCTGGTTTGCAGAGCTGCCATCTCCACGTGTTCCCGATCTCGTTGCCAGGTTCGAGAGTCAGGCAACTCAGCCACAAAACATCTTTCAGGCTGATAGACAAGTCATGCAGCGCACCAGCAAGGATCGATCCGAAGACAGCGATGGCTCTAGCTCGTACAGCGACGATCAGCAGTCCGAGCAGCCTCGTGTTCTGCCTCGGGCAGTCAGTGCTGAGGATGGTGCACTCAAGAAAGCAGCACTTCAGGTCCAAAGAGATTTAGCTGGACTCAAAATCCCTGAAGTGACATCAGCTGCAGCTCAAAGTGCAGCTGCTATTGCACCAATGCGTAGCACCCCCCTTGCAGCAGGACAGCTGCAAGGTAACAACGAGCCAGCAGAGCCATCAAGGCTGTCACCTGCTTTGCTGAGGGCACTAGACGCAGAAACAAACGCACCAGCTGGCCCTGGCATAGCACCACCTGCCAGCCTGGCTGTGCAAGCTGCTGACAGCCGCAGAGGCACTGGAGACAGTGTAGCAGAGCCCCTGCCTTCATCTGCATATTCAAAGCAGTCACGTGCTGCCCCAAATGCTCGCAATGACAGTGTCTTTGAACCGCTTCCAGCATCAGCATACCCCACTAAGCAGCAACCCTCACGCTTTGCTAGTCCACGTGGGGCGCCTGCCCCTGCTGCTTCAGAAAGTGGGGACTCAGACTCTGCAAGTGATGGCTATCCTGAGGCTGCACCCATGGCAGTTGCTGGTGCAAAGTCCAGAGGCAAGGCAGCAGACGCAATGGGCCTCACAGTGGCTGTGAAGGCAGCAAGCAGGATGAGGACTGAGTCAGATGTGTCACAGGACGCTGACAACAGCCCTTCCTCAGCTCGGCCCCTTCTGGCAGGGCCGTCCTCATCTGCCCTGGCTGCTGCACCAGGCTCTGTCACTGTCAGTCCCAAGGGCAGTGTGGTAGGTTTCATGCCAGTCCCATCTGGCCAGCACCCCTTGGAAACTGAGGACTATGACACCATGGTGAGTCTTGACATGCTCACAAGGCTTGTTGCATGAGCAGTGCCGCTGTGCCTGTTTACATGCATGCTTCCATAACTGGCCGCTTTTGTTATGTCCACCCAGGTATGAAGTTCTCACAGCGTGTGCACTGACGCATGACCATTTGCCAAAGGTTGCCACCATCACTTACACAGACCTTGCACAAGTCACAGTGTCTTGCTATCACTGCAGAGTGCAGACTCAGATCCCACTGGTGGCCGGCCCCTGCTGCGGCAGAACTTCATGCCCTCAGATGATGCAGCCTACCGGGAGGCCTCCTTTGCCCGCTCCCAAGACTCCATGACACAGCCCCCCACCTACTCCCGCCTGGCAGCCCAGAGCACCACAGGCCGCTATGTGCAGATGTCAGCACCCAGCAAGTCTCGCATGGCCCCTCAGTCCTCTGCTGGCTCCTTTGCGTCCGTGGCCAGGTCTGAAGCCAGCTTTGTGAGCAGCATTGGGGGCAGCAGGAACAAAGAGCAGGCTCTGGCTGACACATATGCTAGGGCTTGTGCAAGGCTGAGAGCCCTGGAGGTATGTGCATTGTGGTCTTTTGCATGTGTATGGGGCAGTGTCCATGGCTGTAGACAGCATGCCACAATGCTGCTGTGTCAGATGCCCAAGACTGCAGGTGATATGATAGCATCAGTATGAGTCCATGAATATGCTACTGTTATGGGGTCAGTTGAAAAAGCGAAGGCCGCCATCATATGAGTCAGGCTTCCCTGTTCGTCGTACATGCGAAATAAGATGCATCCTCTGCTTCACATGATGGCCCAGAGCATGTTGGCAAAGACCTATATGTTGTCTTTCTACCATTCAAAGCTGTGGGTGTGAGCGCTGCAGGAGACAGAGGGTGAGCTGTTCCAGAGGAAGTCTCAGTGGTCAGAGGGCTTTCAATCCTTCATGGAGTTCTACTGGCGGGTTGTGTCCTTCTTCACATTGTGGAAGACCAGCATCCAGTCTGTGGAGGGCAAGCATGGTACCAGTCTTTGGGCATATGCTTCAGTGTATTGTGCTGTTGATCAACTCTTCATCCTCTATAGAAGTGCACAACAGCCTGAATGTGCAATTTCAAGGCGGTGAAGCATGGCAGAATGTGCTGCACATTGTCTTTTCTGCTGCATGCGTCAAGGAGATTTGTTGGGGAGCATGCAATTGTGTGCTCATGCTGTCAAAGACTTGACGTTGTGGGTCATCTGTGTTGTCATCATGTACCAGTCCCATGTCTGCAGGCCTCGTTCATATGTGCACATCTGTGTACATGTATACAGGCATGTGAAAGCATCATGAATACATAGAGTGTTCTGTGCAGGGTCCAACGTGTCGCTGACCCTGTATTTCATGCGCTTTGCTTTCTGGTTGAATGTGCTGATGTTGGCCATTTGGGTGGTTCTGGCTGTGTTTCCTTTCTTTGACAGCCCACCAACATCCTTCTCCTGGCAGCTGTTCAAGGAGACCAGCCCAGGCCTCATGGTGCAAGGCTATGGTTTGGACGACACCTTCTTGGTATACGGTAAGTTCCCATGGGGCTACAGCAATAAGCATCATGCAATATTGTACTGTGTAGTCATTGCCTGCATTGCTTGTGTTTTGAGCTCACATCCTCCTGGTTGTGGTGCATCTGCATGTGATGTCCTGCAGCAAGCCGCATCAAACTTCACACCTTGCTGCCTTGTGTGCTTCGTCACAGCCGCACAGCACCTTTTGCGCAACACTGCGTAACATGTGTCTGTTGTGAGAGTACGAAAGAAAAGAAAAGAAAAGAAAAGAAAAGAAAAGAAAAGAAAAGAAAAGAAAAGAAAAGAAAAGAAAAGAAAAGAAAAGGAAAGGAAAGAAAGGAAAGGACTACGCCTTTCGGCGTCAATTTAATGAGAAGCCAAGTATTATACCGGGCTGCCCAGGTGTTGTGAGAGTATGTATAGTACAGCTTAAGTGTGTGCCAAGTTGCCGCGGCATAAAAGTGGTGCTGCACAGGTGGGTACAACTACACTGTGGGCACAAAACACGGCTTCTTCCGGCCTGATCTGCTGTGGCCCATTGCCATGGGTGGCATGTACCTCTTCAGCCTCCTCATCCTGCTCTATGTCATCCAGCAGCGCCTGCAGGTAGTGTACATGTTGAGGCATGGTATAGTCTGCATGTGCATGAGCATGCAGGTGTTGTCTATTGATGCGGTCTATTCTGAAAGAATGCATCAAGTTTGCATTATTGCTTACCAGCTTAGGTCACTGGGCCTTTGATGATGTGTGATGAGGTTATTGATGGTTGATGCACCATCTGGTCATTGCAATGCTGTGTGTATGGTGATTTCTGGAAAAAAATCCTGGTCCTGTCACATCTGTACACCTTGCATATGAAGGCAAGCCTCCTGACCAACGTCACCAAATCATCCTCAACTTTCCCAATACAGTTGTATTTGCTGTGTGTTGGCCAGCAGCATTACAGCAAATCACTCAGTACAACCCTGAGCATCCTTTGCCTGTAGACAAAATGCAGCGGAGTGAAGCGTGAGTATGATGAGCATGATCCGTTGTTGTTTATAAGATGCACGTCCCTTGTCGTTCTTCAAAAGAACATTCTTTTGGGGAGGCAGCAGCAGGCATAATGTTGCTTCAAGCTGCCAGACCTTGATCGCAAGGCCTACATCCTTTGCATACCAACATCTCTTACTTGCAAGCACTGGCTGAGAGCACCAGACAGCACAACATTGCTGAATGCCAGACCTTCATTGCCAAACATCGTTGATCTGCACACCATTGCCACCTTGCAAGCTACGAACACAACCTGTCTGCAAGTGCAGGGTGAGGGAGACAGTGGGTTTGTGGACAGCAACAAGCTGTTCCCCTTCTCCACAGTGGTCTTTGCCAGCTGGGACTACCACCTGACAGATGCTGGGGCGGCGCGCAACCTGCGTCACTCCATCAGGAATCAGCTGAAGGAGATGGTGAATGACGCCTTGCTGGAGGACAAGATCGAGGACATCAGGACCAAAGTCAAAGCCTACATACGCAAGGTGTGACTGCCTGCCTGCCTGCCACAAGTTGAGCACTTGCACTGGCGCTGCACTTGGCCGCTTTTGGTTAGACCCAGACCCAGACAACCACACTTTCAGCCTGGTTCACCCTCCTGTCAAGATGATGTTCGCTTGTTTTGGACATGACAAGAAGCGCGTGCTCCCTGCATGAATGCAAACCATGTGCCTGTTTCTGACACAAGGATGGATGCTTAAGCTGGTTACTAAACACTCCTGCTGCGTTTCCCTGCCTGTCACATGCACATGCACCAGCAGCTCCAACCTGGTCCTCAATCAATTCAGCAGATTCAGCAGCCAACAAAGCGTATTCTAATAGCACATGCAAGTGACAGCGGCATAAGAGCAGCGATGCAATCATTCTTGCTAGCTTGCAGGCCTTGCTCCTGATCATCATCTGGCCTGGCATTGTCGGCTTTACAGCAACTGGCACCTTCTTTGTGATCAAGTATCAGCAGCAGATCATCCAGCAGCTGAACACCGGATTTGGGTCCACCATATGCCTGTCCTTCATCAACATCATCAGCAGTCAGCTTGTCTCCTTCAGCACTGACCTTGAGGAATGGCATCCCAATGTCCGCACCAATGTGAGTCTTCCCACAAGGCTAATTTCAGGGTTAGCCTAGGCCTAAGATCAGGTTGCTTCACTGTTCAAGTTGCCTACAACCGCCTGCACATGATCAAATGAGTAGTCTGCGTTTAATCTGCAATGTGGCATTGGCTGGCTGGTTGAAGTCAGAAGTCTTGCTGAGGCTATGCAGGTGAGTCAGACTTTGTTCGTGCAGCTGCAAAGCTTGCGCACTGTCTGGCTGTGTTTTGTGTTGCATGTCAAGCTGCACTGTACAGAATGGTTTGCTGGCCTGTCTGATGAGTGCTGTTTTTTTTGCAAAAGGAAACTCTGCATCAGATTTTCCTAAATACAAAATGTTATCTACTTTAAATTCCACGTCTTGTTTGACTGTCATTGGCGAGTTGCTCAACTTCACAGATGATGGCTGCCATGCAGGTGGAGGCCGTCAAGCTGTTTGTGCTGAAGACAATCAACTTGGCCACCCTGGTGTACACGTTGTTTGTCATCCAGACCAACGCTAACTCAGCCCAGAAGTATCTGCACCTCAGCAACTACAACGACTACTTGACGGTGAGCTTGCAGAGCTTCTTGCACACCGTCTGATGCCTGAAGTCACAAGCAGGCGTACATACTACTTCTCAAGGCTTGATGTGGCCTGAGGCCATCTGCAGGAGCGCAATGTTGTGTTCATTGCACCGCTGCCGCTCATTAGCAGCCTGACAAGGCACATTGTTCAGCCGGATGCAGAAATCAAGACCAGCTTTCCCTAGACACAACACTGACAGTGCACTGCATGATTGCAGACATGCAACCCAGACCTGGGTGCAGTGGCTGCTGATGCACAGTGCAGCAAAGGCCTGGAGTGCTGCAATGCTAACTGCGCTCTGCAGACCAACACACTAGGCCTGCAGGTAAGCTGCACTGCCTCTGCCACCTCCTTACTGTGCAGCACGCCTCACATGACTCGTGCGGTCAAAGCAGCTCTGCGCCAGGCTCACTGACACCAAAATACCACCCAGGCTTGACATGCCAACCCCCCTTTCTGCACAAGCATTACTTTCAGCAAGTTCTGCTCCTGGCTTGATTGCATCAGGTATATGATCCATTGATCCCCTCTTTCTGCAGATTTGACAGTCACTAGGGGACTGTCAAATCCCCTAGTGGGCATTTGATAGTCACAGTCTCAGCACCCATCACAGCGGCACTGTTGCCTTGCAGCAGAGGCTCATTGCAGTTGGCATTGCAGGGATACTGTGTGCCAGGGTGCGCTGAGGACGTGATTGGCATCACCTTCTACAAGTACATCTTGACCAATGTGGCGTCCATCAATGGCGTGGAGCTGCTGTCAGCCATTGGCAAGAAGTGCCTGCACATGGAGTCTCTCATTGACGCACCCTGGGTGAGCCTCGCATGCACCCATCTATCCTCTGTCCAACTATCTACCCTCCATGCGCTGCCCTCAGTGCCTCAGTCTGTGTCCTGCAGAAGCGCTGCAAGCATATGCGAGAGCTGCATGCTGTATATGTGCTGACTGCAGCTCATCTGTGCAACAAACCCGGTAGACACAAATAAGAACTTCTTGCTTGTTTGCTGGTGGGACACCAATCTGTCCCTTGCTGTCCATGAGACGTGCAAAGTTGTCCAGATGCTGATGCCTCTTGTACATCCAGCATCTGGACACCAGCACTGTCCGTGGTCATTTGTGAGGCTGCGCTCAGTCTGGTGTTTGCCTCCTGCAGTTGACAGCTGGCATCTGCATCATTTCCCTCTGCTGCAGACAGACCGCTTCTGCCTGATTGCAATTGCAAATACTGGCATGAAGTTGTTCAGTCTGGTTCAGAACACATCAACGCATGTCATCATATCAGGACCTCTGACAGGGACCTACTCACAACTGTAAGTACTCTACCACAGGGCAAGACACATCGTCAATGCAAAGATCGTTGATTTTGCCTCTATAGCCCCAGGAAGGCTATAGAGCAGCCCCACCAGGAAGCAACTCCCTGCTTATGGAACGGATGGCTCCTGAGCAGCCCGGTGCAATCTCTGGCTGCTCATCAAATTGACGCCGCAAGATGTAGTCCTCTACTTTCTCTGTTATTTTTGTTGCTTGTGGTATGGATTGCTTCTGGTGCAGGTGGTGATTCAGGTGATAGAGAACCAGGCCCTGGTGTGGCTGGGCAGCATGTATGCTCCTCTGCTGCCAGCCTTTGGCCTGGCTGCCAACGTCATCACCTTCTACTTCAAGCTCTTCCTGGCAGTGTGGTTGCACAGCCCCCCAAAGACGCGCTACTCCGCCTCCAGGACCTCCAACTTGGCCTATGGCCTAATGCTATGTGCGCTCACCAATCCAAAAGCATCACAGCATGTCAGCTTACTGGTCACTGTTAGGATCTAGCAACATCATTATTGCTATAGTACACACACACCTGCAATAGGCTAGAATATGACAAATGCATCCTTGCTTTCTTAGCCGTGTCATACCAAGCTGTTGCAAAGCAGCAACCAAGTCCCAACCCATCTAGCTCAGTCTGGCCTTGGTCTTGGATGGCTGCCTTTCAAGCCTGAACATTCTGTCATCACTAGGATGATCTCTTGCAACACCATTTGGGGGGTCCATCTCAATACATAATGTTTTGATGGACTGACTGAGGGGCTGAATGGGTCTGTCTGTGGTGCAACGACAGTTGAAAATCTGACCTAACATGTTTCCAATGCAGTGACGGCGGCGATGACAACAGTGCCCCTGGTGTACGACCTGCAAGTGACTCTCTGAATGGGTCTGTCTGTGATGCAGTGACAGTGGCAATGACAACAGTGCCCCTGGTGTACGACCTGCAAGTGACCAGGCAGCGGTGTGGGCCCCACCAGGGCACCAGCATGAAATCAGCCTTGGTGGCTGCCATCAACACTCAGAAGTAGGTCCACCCATCTCATCCCACTTGCGTGTGTCACATCACCATGCCTGACTGAGTGCGCTTATGCTGTCAGCACATTGTATATCGTAGAGCGTCTGCATGCATTTGAGACTTATGTGTAGGTCCACCCATTCCTCTTTCATGTGCCACATCACTGTGCCTGACTGAATATGCTTATGCTGACAGCACATCGTGCATTATAGAGCGTCTGCATGTATGTGAGACTTATGTGTTAACATGTGTACCATGCTGCACAAAGCATTTGTCCACAAGCAGCTGTATTTGTGCTGCACAGCATGTCTCTTGGGGTACACTAGCAGCTTTGGCAGCAACTGTGTTGCAGCAGAGAAGGTGTTTGATGGCCATTCTATAAACTGAAAGCATTGACAGAATTTTGCAAGCACTGTAATACCTCCTTGTGCTTGCAGTAAAGGTGTATCAGCAGTACAATACTGGTATCTGAAATCTCTGTGCGTTGCTCACAACAACCTGAATCACGCTGCAGCTTGCCTTGGCGCCGGCATTTGCAATAAAGCTGCCATCTGTAATGCTTGCAGGTTCTTCAACACAGTGTTGACATGGCTGGTCAACCCCATCGTGCTGGGCAGCATCATTGTCTTCATTGCCTTCTGGCTCATCATCGCCCGGGGTCAGCTGAAGCGCTACTTCAAGGAGTCCACAAAGCTCAAGGAGGAGTTTGACAAGTACAGGCGCGAAATGCAAGTCAAGGTCAGTCAGCTCATGTGCATGCATGCACCACCTCAGGCCTACTGCATCCATATTTATATTTCCACTGCTTTCCAGCCAGCATGAATTCACTTCAAGCCCTCCTCTTCTTTTGTACCTGCTGTGATCTGCAGTTTATAAACGCCTTCCATACTCTGTTGTGCCTGTCTGTATGGGACTCATAAGTGTCACAGCAACATACCATACATTGTGTAGCAAGTCTTCACAAGTAGCCTGTGCAAACATGCTATGATATGCTCAAGCGTCAGTTTTGTCACCATGCTGTGTAATTCCCATGCTCCTTCTGCATCTACCATGTTAGGCTCATCTGCAGCAGAGGGGTGGACGTGTGGTGTGAGTATGTTAAGATGCTGATGTTCTCCAATGTGACATCATTGTCCTGTTTCGAAATCTCGTGCTTTGAGCTGAGCCATGGACTCTTTTTCGAACAGAACCCAGCTTGGTTTACCACCACATACACCTGTGCTTTCAAGCCAGGGTGTCTGATGAGTCACAACTGGCTCCACACCCCAGACTGTAAGTCCCAACATGAAATGAAATGAAAATGACTCAAGCTTGAGTAAGCTCTCGCAGGTGTTGGTGACGCGCAAAAGGGGCTCCAGGGCATCGTCAATGGCTCCCTCGGCAGATGCATCCTTCTCCTCTGGGAAGTCCTTCATTGCTGCCCAGCATGCTGAGGAGGCCAGGCCCTTTGCGGAAGGGCCCCTCAACACAGAGGACCGCAGCATGACGCATGAGGGCATCTTGCTGCATGAGTCTCCTCAGGTCAACACCTTGTCTACTCACATGCTTCAGGAGTTGGCTGGAATGGGTTTGCTTGCATTGCTAGCTACAGTTGGACACTAAGCAGCCTGTCCTCTGTTGCCAAACTTGACGTCAGCTGGAACGCCACTGTTTTACTTGCCTTGTTCTGACTGCTGTGCTGCATGCTTTTTTGAGTCCTTTGACCAACCAAGCTGAGACACAGTTGTCTGCCCTGTGTGTTGCTGAAAGCTTCTGCCATACTGCAGCTTGACCCATACATTTCATTGCTACGCAGACTCCCAAATCCCCAAGTGGCCTCAAGCCTGTCAAGTCCAACCTCAAGTCCTCAGCCCCACCCCCACCAGCAGTAGACAGGCCCAGCCCCACCCGCTTACCCCCCCTTACAGACCAGCCTGCCCCCCCAGCTGTTGGCCAGACCCTTGTCAGCCAAGTGAGCAACAGCCCCAGAGGGCTGCGCAGCATCAGTCTGTTCATGCCAGATACCAGGACAGCCAGCGCTAGCAGCAACATGAGCACAGAGCCCTTGCAGCAGGGCCCCAGCAGTAGTGCTGATGCCCCTGATGACTTGGCTGGGGTACATGCAAGGGCGTACATGGCAGAGCAGCGCAGACGCCGCGGCACATCTTTTGTAGATGCATCTGGGAAGAGCCACACCTTCAAGGGTGTCCCTGGCCAGCTGTGATTAGTGGCATGTATGACTCACCACATGATGCGGCCTTACTCGCTGCTACCTTTTTTCTTGCTTGAGACGACTGAAGATGCTGTTTTGAATTTGTCATTTGCTTGTTATTTGTTTTATGGATTTTCCCCGGCACAATGCACCTCGATTTGGTTGTGTGGTACCACTCTGGTCTGCTGCACTGTAAGCCTGCTTGCCTGCAGAACACTCATTCAAGCTTGCAGCCACACAGACCTGATAAACTGCAATATTGTCTGGCCAGTCCCCAAAGTCTGCAAAGCGTGCATGGCATCAGCATGCCTTTGCAGGAGGTGATGCACTGAAAGAAGCATTTCAAATTGGCGACCCTGGCATCATGCTTAACTCAACAATCATGCACAAATTTGTTGTCAGAGGGAAAGAGGGTTGAAATCCATTGCCCAGCCTACATGCATGGTGAAAGTGCCCGGGTATGTGAGCCCTGACATGTGGATGATTGTGCTGAATGTATTTCCTAAAGTCTTTAGACCAGAAATTTAGATTGATTGACTATGCATGATAGCCTTCAATATTCAGGCGCACAAGGCAATGCAGAGCGGCAGTCCAGAGCCCTCGTGCGGACAGGACAAGATCTGCTAACAAACAAAGAGTTTCTCGATACGCAACAGCCAAAATGACAATGCAAAGCCCAATGTACCTTGCTCACTGAATTTCCTGTTTGTCCCAGCGTTGACTGTCCCAGCGTTGACTGTCCCAGCGTTGACCAAAGGTCAAAGCAAATACAGCTTCCGACACCGTGCCCCGCTGCCAGCGCTGCTCCTGCGAATACCATCTACTTTTTGCAATCTTCAAACCTGTGTTATACAGATGTCGCACCAAGCCGACACCACCTAAAACTGTGTGTGCTTATTGATCAAGCTGTGCATGCGCACAACGATCGGCGCTGCCGGAACTGACGGAAAGTCATGGCGACAGCGTTTGAGCATGAGAACCTAGGTGTGACGCCGGGATTGGGACAAGCTGTAGCAGAGCTCGGCTGGCAGTAAGTGAACCACTCGTAACGCTTGTGCATGCGCTGTAACCTTCGCCATCAGTTCGCACAGACGCTGTGCAATGCAACGGAGGCACACAACATTAGCTCATGTCTCCTGTAGGCGAATGACTGTGTTCTTGAGCAATGCAGTCGAGTCAGACATGGTGTCTCTGATACAGTCCTGTTGCAGGTTACCTACTGCCATCCAGTATGAGTGTATTCCCCTGATTCTTGGTGGCGGGGATGTTCTGGCTGCAGCAGAGACAGGCAGTGGCAAGACAGGCGCCTTTGGTTTGCCGATCTTGCAGGTAGTGCATGAGTCAATCCGAAGCCGGCAAGCTGGAGGCACTTCAAGTTCTGGGTATGTCTCTGATCAAAGCAACACCCAACACTGACCAGCTATCCATGCAGTGTCGTGTTGGCCACCTGTGAAGTCAGAATAATAGTATCTGTTTCTGCAGGCGCCATGAAAAGGAGATGATTCAGTGTGTGCTCAGCGCTGAGGACCGAGATGCTCTCTTTGCTGTCAGCCCTGATGGTCAGTTGGTGGTGTATTCTTGAATGCATGCAATGCTCTAGCAAATGAAAACAATGTACCACCATGTACCACCATGTACCCTGCGCTATCACACCACTGAGTCAATGTGTATATAGAATCTTTTCTGCCTCCCTTGCGCCTGGAACGCATGCATGCCAGCGGCATTCTCAAGCCCCACCTATGCCTTAAACAGCGCCTGACATGCATGCTTTGCACCAGACACCTCTATCAACTCTTCAGGGCAGGAGTGTCTCCTCGTAGGTTGCAAGCGCACTTTTTTCTGCCAGTACACTATCACAAAAGGCTACCTGCAGTAGAAGCGGAGCTTATGCATGGACTATCTGTTGTAGGACACAGGTGTCAAGCACGCAATGATAGAGCTTGGGCTGGCGGTAGAGCCACTGTGGGTGTGTTGCAAGGCAAGGTGTATTATGAAGTCACAGTAGCCGATGAAGGGCTATGCAGAGTGGGTTGGTCCACAAGACAAGCTGGCTTGGACCTGGGAACAGAACCTATCAGCTTTGGGTTTGGAGGCACAGGTGGGAATGCCATAGCATCTGAGCATGCTGCAGCCTCTTAGTGGTCTTGAGCTATTGAGCATAGTCTAGAATGTGTCAAACAGCATGCAAAAAAAATGCAGCTGGGGCCGCACAAAGTAGAGCAGCTGTCACTGTGCAGCATTTGTGATGCTTCGATGAAGCCTGTCTGGAGCGAATGGTCTTGCATTGCATGCTTCTGATGCCTATTGGCTCAGCCAGCGTTTCAACTGTTATTGTTTTTGTTATTGCTGTGCAGCCACTGATCTGTTTCCAGGCTGACACAGAAACACGACTATGACACACTTTCTTCTACAAAAAACAGGAGCGCTTCGCACCAAAGCCAACTGTGCAGCAGCACTGATGAATGCTTCTCTGTTCATGGACATGCAAGGAGCATTAGCAAAGTCTGACACAGCATGCTGCTGTAACAGTGAACCAAAATCAGAACAAGACAGAAGATTTTGTGTATGCAGGCAAGAAGTCAACCAACAGGCAGTTTGACACTTATGGTGCACCGTATGGGCAGAATGATGTCATCGGCTGCCTGCTGGATTGGGACACCAACACCATCTCCTTCAGCAAGAATGGGGAAGATCTAGGGCCAGCATTCCAGATTCCAGGGCAGGTGCAGGGAAAGGCCCTCTTTCCAGCCATCTGTCTCAAGAATGCTGAGCTGGTGGTCAACTTTGGAGAGCAGAAGCTGCAATACGGCCCTCCCAAAGAGTTCACTGGTTTGGCCAAAGCGCCGCCAGAATGGATATCATCAGGTAATAAAATTTGCACCAAATGCTGTTTTTGGACATGTGAAGGTACATTGACAGACATTGAATTAAAAGCTTGTCTGTGTATGTTTGACTCTAGTTTTCTACTACTCACATCTGCAGACAGCACAGGAGCCTTGTGCACTTTGAATCGCGCCACAGCAATGCAACGTCAGAACCCACTCTCAGGCAATGAGGTTGCTGTGTCACATCTGACTTGCTTCATGCACTGTAAGTCATGACACAGGGATGCAATTCTAAAGCTCACTTTCAGGCTATGGCAATGCAGTGTCACATTTGACTTGCTTCATGCTATGCAGGTGAGGACTTTGCAACGGCTGACTCAGACCACCGCAAGCCCACCGCAATCATACTGGAGCCGGTGAAAGACCTAGCTGAGCAGACTCACGACTTCATGAACAGCTTCAAGCAGTACCTGACGCAGCCACAGCTGCGCTGCGAGCTGCTGATTGGTGGCACCAACCCCAAGCAAGCCAGCAGGGCCCTGCAGGAGGGTGTGGACATCATTACTGGCACCCCAGGTACACAGTTTGATGCAAGTTGTTGAGTCTAGACCTGATGAACACTGATGAGTCTAGACTTGACGTGGCTCTTTTCTGTACTCTGGCTATTTCAACCTGCAAGACATATGCCATCATAAACATACCTTAAGTGAACAGTTTTGTAGTCATTTTGTTTAATTTTTGGTGCACAGCTGTTGCAACCTAGCATGTGCTGATGAGTTGGATCAGCCTCAAGCAAGCTGGCAGAGCCCTTGAGAAGGGCACATAGTCACAACCCCAACATGCTTTGTATGGTCAAGCCATGGCAATGCTGGTGCTTGCAGTCAGGGGCGTCTTGCCTCCTGACATCGTATTAGCCTCAGCAAGTACACATGATGTTCAAGCAAGGGGGCATCTTTACCACTGATATCAGATGAGTCTCAGCAAGCACACACGACATTCAACCAGGGTCCCTGGAGTGCGTAAACTCTCTTTTTCATATATCTCCATTCTTCTGTGTAATTGTTGTTGCCAATGAGACTGATCAGCTGGACTGTCCCTTGGGTGCAGGCAGGGTGATGGACTTCATAGAGTCTGGCAAGCTGGCAACAGATGGCGTCAAGTTCTTTGTGCTGGATGAGGCAGACCGGCTGCTGGACAGGGGCTCCCAGGACCTGGTCTTGAAGATCTTCTCAAAGCTGCCTAAAGCTGCAACTGGCACACAGCGTCTGCAGGTCTATGCACTGACTGTTTGGGATCACACTGCTGTGCCAGGGTGCTTTGCTGTTGATGACTGCTGTTCTGAAAAGTGTCCTGGACCACCACATCAGCGTCTGTAAAGTAGCTACAAGCAGTCCTTTCAGCAGTCAGAAGGTGCTGATAATGGCAGGCAGCATTTCCTTGTTGTTTACAGACACTGCACAGTCTGTGGTAATTATCCGAGCATACATCACTCAGGCATGGATCACTCAGGTGTACAAGTCACTTGCATGGTCGCATTGCCTGTTCAGCTTTCAGCACTGTACTATTCAGCTGCTGTGCTCAGCTGTGGTTTCCTTGAGGTTTGTATCATGATACAGAAACTCGATGAAAATGTAGCAGACTAAGTTGTCTCAATGCATATCCCATTCACTGTCTCAATACAGTGAATAACTCATCCATGTATGATGCGGTTACATGCACAGCGCGACACAACGTCTGACTGCAGGTGCTGATGTTTTCAGCCACGCTGCATTCTGATGAAGTCAAGGACGTAGCCGCCAAGATCTGCCAGAAGCCCATTGTAGTAGATCTGAAGGTACTGTCAGTGTCAAGACTGCAACCATCAGCTGTTGTCATACCATCATACCATGATGGCAGGGATGCACAGAGCCTTGATGGTCCCTTGTGTCTCTCTCATCTGGTTGACTTGCGTTTTTCTCTGACACTTTCTTGTTGCTGATCACCTTTGACTGGTTCTCATTCCTACCTGGCCATCACAATTGTGTGCTTATTTAGTAAGCGTCATACGCTGATGGAAGCTAGACTCTGCAAAATTGTGTCTCAACAAAATCTGTGTTGGCATTGTGCAGGGCAAGGAGTATGTGCCAGATACAGTTGACCATGTGTGTGTGAAGCTGGACCCTCATGAGGACCGCTCCTGGCTGCAATCCAACCCCCCCACCCCCACAGACAAGGCCCATGCCTTCGATAAAATCGGTCCCAATATCAACACCCCAGAATGTCTTTCCGAGGCAGTGAAACGTCTGAAGCCCCAGATGTTGCAGCGCATCATTGACACCTACAAGATGGACCAATGTCTCATCTTTTGCAGGCAAGAGCTCTAAGCCTTCGGCTGTGATGTGGGACTGCGCGCCACAACTGAAATGTTTGAGACCATTCAAATGGTCATGAGCTGTATGTATCAGAACCATGCCCAGCGGTTGTTTTGAGGCCACGTGACCTCTGACTAGAGGCCTGATGTGCATCCTTACCCCCTATGACTTGCGTTTTGGAAATAGCATGTCTGGACAGAGGCTTTTGCATGCACAGCAAGGGTGAGTGAACAATTTTGTACATGTGCTGCAAGCCAAACCAAAGACATGCTGCATGTCTGTCCGGAGTCTGTGCCTGCACCATACAGAAGCTGTTGATGCTTGGCCATGCAGGACCAACTTTGACTGTGACAACCTGGAATCCTTCCTGACAGGGCTGGGAGGGGGTGGCAAGTTCAGGGGTAAGATGGAGAAGGGGGTAGAAAACTCCTACTCCTGTCTGGTCCTAGCAGGAGCTCGCAGCATGGACCAGCGCAGGGATGCATTACAGGTGTAACCACCTGCTTTGGCTTGTCCACCGACTCTGGCCTGCAGACTGTTGTCAGGGCCAATTATTCATTGTTTGAAAGAAGATGCCTGCGCTGGTTTCGAAATGCAGTTTGGCCCAGAAAGAGGTGTTATAATGTTCTGCTTTAGTCTTGTTTTGTCGGCAAACTGTGCTACACCTCCTACATCTGGGCTCGACAAGCCCTGACACGGCTATGTCAGGCACAACATTGTTGGCGGTGCTAAAACCATTGCACAAGGTGTTGCCCTGCAGACCATCTTGACCTGCGGCATTGCTATGATGTGGTGCTGTAGGGGGCTTTCAATACCGTTGGCGGTGCAACAGCCCACTATAGCACCACCTCATAGCAATGCAGCAGGTCAAGATGTTCTTCAGACCAGCACCTTGTGCAATGGTGTCAATACTACTGGCAGTGCAACAGCCCTGTACAGCACCACCTCATAGCAATGCAGCTGGTCAAGACGGTCTTTGCAGGGTAGCATCTTGTGCAATGGTAAGCCCAGCATGGCAAAGCGCCGCACAGCAGCGGCACAACGCTTTGCATCACAGCACAAAACAGCAGGGCCTGGTGCTCCAGTCAATGCCGTATCCAGTAGGCCTTATAGGGACGCACAAGACAGGCTGCTCTGCAGAGACAAGACATGCCCTCCACATACCTAGCTCATCATCTGTGGAAAGTGTCCTTGTATCTCTTCTTCTTGTTCCTGATGAAAAGGAAGGTCAGCTGGAGAGCGTTTCAATTGTGATCATGTGTTCAGTGCCATGTGGTGGCTGGTGCAGGCCTTCAAGGATGGAGACATCCGCTTCCTGATCTGCACAGATGTGGCGGCACGCGGCATTGACATTGCTGGTCTGCCCTACGTCATCAACATGACGCTGCCGGACCGCTCTGAAGACTACATCCACAGAGTGGGGCGTGTTGGTGAGCTGCTCTGTCTTCACACATACGCACATACATCCCAGCTGACCATGTGCCATGATGGCTCACTGTTCTTCTCAGTCACTGATGGTGTCTCATTGCATTGATGACTGATTGAGTGAGCATCCTCAAAAGCTGAGCAGCTTTTACAGATTCCTGCTGATTGTAACCTTCAGGCACTCACTTCTGCCTAAGTGCTGAACCTCAAACCCGTCAGACATCAGTTCTGCCTCAATGTTAAGCCCTTCAGACAGTCGGTTCTACCTCAATCCTACACTCTTGAGACAGTCAGTTCTGCCTCCATGTGTGCACCCTGGGTAGCTGCAGCAACATCAATTGCAGTGACAGCCCCTATGAGTATCAAACATGGACAACTTCGAGCTGGTGTGGTGTGAACGTACTGCAGGGCGTGCTGGCATGCTGGGTATGGCGATCAGTCTGGTCTCCACTGTGCCTGAAAGGGTGTGGTATGTCAAGGCCAAGGGGTACAAGCCCTGGCTCAACCCCAAGCCCCAGGATACTAAAGACAATGACGAGGGGGGCCATACCATCTGGTACAATGAACCTGACCTGCTACAGGTGATTAAGCCATTGCTGTTCATCCAAGCTGTCACCTCATGACTGAGACTAGTCATTCAAGCTGCATTGCATCGGTTGATTGCAGCAATGTATAGCGCCTAAACCCAATGTATCGCATGCTGTATGCATAGGGCAAGTCAAAAGCTAAAAGTGCCAAATGACTGATTGTTTGCATGTGCAAGGAGCATGTCACAGGCTGAGTCAGCAGAAAGGGTTGATAACTGCTGTGTGTTGTTGCTGCGTAGCTTACTGTGATTGCCAGCTGGGGCAGTGTGTGTATGTGACTGAGTACGCCCTTGGTGATGGTGCAGGAAGTAGAAGAACGGCTAAAGCAGGAAATACAGCCACTGTCAGCAGACCTGAGCTTGCCGGCTGACCTGAAGAAGAAGCTGAAGGGTCAGCAGCAGGGCAGTGGGTATGGCGGCTCCAAGGAAGCCAGAGGTTACACAAAGGTGTGTGACTTATATACCGTATCTGCTGTATCAGACTTCAGCATGTCTCCAAATTGCTAGATGCAGACAAGGACTGTCTGAGACCTTTATGTCATGCCATGCCTTCCTGCGTCATACAGACAGCGTCCTCTTGCCCAACATCTGTCCCTCCTCACATGACCAATTGTGATTGAGCCAGAGACAAAACTTAGTCGTTTGGTGATATCTCAGAACATGCACTGATTGCATCATTGCATCGCTACAATGGTCAAGCAGCATGCAAGCAAAATCTACGCTGCATATGTCAGGAAGAGTGGGCCCATTACTGTGACCTCGTTTGTTCTCTAGCGCGCTCCCTTATCAGACTGACACTGTAGCCTTTGTCTCGAAGATGCACTGATATGCAAACACCCTGGACCTTTCAGAGTTTGAGCTAACGTATTGCACCATTCAATCAGCACTGTCAGGCTTTGCGATGCTCCGTAGTGCACCGTCATGCACCATAATGCCTTGTAATTCACCGTGAGTGTCATGTGTCTGTCTGTGTGTGTCTGTCTGTCTGTGTGTGTGTCTGCCTGTGTGTCTGTCTGTGTGTGTCTGCCTGTGTGTCTGTCTGTGTGTGTCTGCCTGTGTGTCTGTCTGTGTGTTTGTGTATTTGTGTGCTGAAAGATGTGTTGGTGTGCAGGAGGCAATGCATCATCTGCAGCAGCTGCAGCCAGCAGTGGCCAGCCTAGCAGACCTGGAGATGCAGGCACAGCGCTCCTACTGGAACCTGAAGAAGCGATGGGGGGGTCCACAGCCATTAGCTGCTTAGCTTCTTCAACCAAATGAACATGCATGTGAATGCTTACCATCTTGAAAAGTATCGCTAGAGCCTGGCTGATGTGCAGCAGATAGTGATGCAGTTGTTTTGGTGTCCAACAGTGTGTATGTACTGCTCATGCCTTGCAATATGTCCTGTGAACAGGCCATTGCCTAGACCTGACAGTTAGTTCAGATTATTGTGTTAGTGCACACTCTTGATTGAGGCCCTAAAGGAGCATCCCTTTTGTGCAGCATCAAAAGACAGCCAGCCTGATTGTCATAAGGGTGTAGTGTGATGGCCTTTGCTGTGAGCCCTGTGTGAAGATGTCGTGTACATCTTAAAAGCTGGCAATGCCAGCCTGGCATGTAGAGCAGTCATGGTCTGTATTTGCACAAGAAAATGTTGCAGGTTGCACGGTTGATGGGAAGTGACAAACTGAAAGCTACAGCATGTTGCCATCAGATGCATCCATGGTAAGATGTTGAAATAGCGCCTCGAAGAGGCTGAAAGTCAAAGTAGGCATCATAGACTTTCAACAGGTATGCTGTGAGCTGCCAAATGCTGGTGCACACTGGCCACTGTAAATTGCAAGACTAATAAATGATAAATTGTGTGCCATGCTGAGTAGCTCTTAAATAAAGTTTTGACATCTGACCAGCGGAGGTACTGAAGCTCGACTTTGGCATGCAGCGGGACGAGGCCAGAACTCAGCTTACACTGTGTTGCGATTGGTCATGGTGGTGTGGATTGCCAAACCTGCATTTGCTTGGGTTTGCATGGTATGGCAGGTAGATTGCCTAACACAGAAAGCCCAATGTGACGCGTACTGTGGTATGCCGCGCAGACTAGTATGCAGGCAAAACCAGGTAAAACTTTGGGAGTGGGTGATAGTTACAAGGCGGTTGACAGCAGCAACAGAAGTGCTTTTGTCCTGATAGGTGTTCGCGTCTTATTGTCTTGCGAGTGTTCACTTGTTAAGAACAGTCTAGCCAAGACTACTTATAGCAAAGCTCACACAGCTAGCTACTCCCAATTGAAGCAGTTGCTTATCAATCTCATCAGTCAAAACCCCCTACATTACTTATAATGACCAACTGCATTACTTATAATTACCAATCTAATAAGTCAATACAACCTGCATTACTTATAATTACCAACAGGCAAAGACCGTACGACATCAGCCTGATGGCTGCTATGTATGATGATTACAGTACTAAGCTAACTGCAGCGTAATACATACTTGACTGCATACCTATTGCTTCGTCACACCAATCCCTGGATAGAAGAATAATGCCAAAGTGGAAAATCGAAATTTTGAAAGCACCCGTTTGAGCAACCTCGTAACGAGGCCAGCATGCTGCTCGAGACCTGGGCTGAACTTGACGCCATTTCACTCGGCCTTTCCTGTGTCGCTCGCGGCGAATCAGCATCGACATCCTGATGCTGCGGCAACGCTGCGTGACGAGGAGCATGACGGGTAATGAGTACGTGTGTACAGCGCTGGCATACGGTGTGGCGTATACCGGCCTTTACAATCGGTGTGACCTGTTGCAGTTTCGCGATGGGCGTCAATGCCTGCAGAGATGATAGCAGGCTTCCACTCAGCTTGTGTGACTGATCATCATACTGGTGGACACTTCTGGGCAACTGATACTGCTGGGCGTCACTGCGAGCAGCGAACTCTTTTGGGTACCTCGCGGTTACTTCCATTCGTCGTCAAGTTACAGCTGGTTTGCAAGGCCTGGTACAAGGGCGCAGGTAGGCATATGTCCCTCTGAAGGCCCTCAGGTCTTGCAACAGACTTTGTACATCAGCAACGTATAATGACGCTTGCTTAAAGCACAGGCAGAGGCATTACCTCTCTCTCCTTGAGGAGCTTCCATGCAAGCCCAGTCCCAGTCTTTCACACCTTCACTGCACTGATCAACCTTCGGCTGGACCTCCGCTATGTTGCCTGGTCGGACTTGCAGAGTATTGGACACCTGGTGCACCTACAACATTTGCATCTAGTTGAGCAACATCGACAAGAGACAGTACAGCTGCAAGACAGGGCATTTGCAAGGAAGACGTTAGGGTGTGGCTCACCTTTCTCCTGCTTGTCGGGTCTGAGGTCACTGAAGCTGGATCTGCATGAGTCCAGCTCTGCGGGCAACAGATGCTTTTTGCGGCCCATCAGCTGCATGAACAACCTTCAAGGCTTCACTCTGTTAGGGTTGTCCGACAACGTAGGCATTCAACATCTGTCTCAGCTGTCTCAGCTGACCTCACTAGGTGTTGGCCATGTAGAGGATGGCTTGAGCACTTTGGTGAAGCTGAAACACCTAGGAGTTGCTGCGGTAAGCCCAAGGCTTCATACATCGTTTTTGAGGCCCAGTATTAATCTTTCTGCAAGCCTTGTCACATTGAACAATCTCAGGAGCTTAGACTGCACTCTTGTTCGGTACTGTCAGGTATCAAACCTCTCAGTTTTGACTGCACTCAATGCCCTTGACATATACCTTGTGCCTGAAGCATCCTTTGATCACCAGTCATGTACAGCAATCTGGTTAGACCTTGCAGAACTGACGCATCTGAGTACTCTTTCTCTCCATGGTGATGCCTTTTTGGATGCCAAAGACTTTCAGGCAATTGGTTTGCTTTCCTGCCTTACAAAGCTACACTTTGATGGCTTCACTTCAGATCTAAACTTCAAACCTGAAGATGTGAACAAACTGTCAGCCCTTGCGTCCCCACAGTACTTTCACCTGGAGTTCATTGATAGTGGCAGATGGTTTGATGCTGTGAATAAGCTTGACGCTCACCTGATGGCATTGCTAAAAGGTGCAAACATGCAGCATTTTCAGGTCACCAGCAATGAATGTGGTTGTGATGATGAGGCGGATCAACTGCAATCTGGGGATGATGACAGGAGCCTTGGGGCCTGGGACAGTGAATCCGACATGGGCTCAGACGACGCTTCAGACATGTACAGTCAGCACAGTGATGAATAGGTCATTTTTCGACAAGGCTATAGGCAGGATATATAGTACATGCAGTTGCTTCCACTGATAAATCACAATAATATACAAAAACTGACAACAGGCCACAGATGGCCACTGTGCTCAGTGCACTTGACAAGGGCGTATTGTGAGCAATTTGTTGTGTGAATGGCTGATGTTACCATATCTTTTGGCTCATAGCTTCAGGCTTTGCTTATCACTGTTTGGTCATGATGTATGCACTGGTAGTTTACAGCTAATGACTTTCTTAGATCTAAGCGTAAGCTTTCGTGACAACCACTTGAAGTGGGGATCCTGCGCTGCTAGCCAGTCCTATAGGGCGACCCTATCAGGTGTGCAGGACCTCTGCATGCGACCATCTTTGCATGCGACCTGCCTCAAAAGACTGAACAGCGAAGGATCACGGCTATGTCTGTATAAAGCTGGTCTTTCGAAAGAGTTTTTCAACAGACTTACAATGCTTCTTGGTGGTTTTCTGGCTGCATGCCTTCTATGTCACCTGATTACCAATTTGGCAGATTAGTAGGCTGTTGCATCTCCAAGAAGATGTCATATACAGAAGGGCTTCTGGTGCAGACAGACCACTTCTGGGCGAGATACAAAAAACTAATCAGTAAACACCATTCCTGTCCTTGCATAGGCTGATAAGACTGCAACTTGAGATGCAGACACCAAGTGTAATAGCGCGCTTGATGCTCCTTGGTGCATATGCAATGGCGCACACTGTGACCCACCCAAGCTGTTGCAATTCTGTTGCATGATAGCCTCACATTGATGTGGCAGCCAAGTGAGGGAGGCTGGAGCTGGAGCCGATACAATTCACCAGGAAATGACAACTTCTGGGCACCAGCTTCCAGCCATTTTGCAGGCACATCATGTCACTACAGAACAGGTATGCTCAGTGCCTTGCTGAGCGGTCGAATGCTGCTGGACAATTGTCACAATGGTAAGCTGTGAGACTGCTTACTGAAGAGCCTTTTGTCGTGCTGAGTAGCTTATAATGGTTCTCTTGTAGTTGCGCGGGGTTGCAACAGTGTGTTGCAGGTACAACAAGACAGTGATCCGACTTGACACCTGTCTGCAGTGCACCAGGTTGACTGTGGGGGTGCTAAAGCTCAATCTTAGCATATGCATGCATGCAGGTGGAGGAGGCCAGAACATCAGCTGATAGCATGCATCATTGAGTCATGGTGGTGTGGATTGCCACAGCTGCATTTGCTTGGGTCTGCGTGATATGCCAGGCCTGGATAGATTGCTACAAAGGGAAGCCCCAGATGAGGATCCACAACAAGCTGGGAAGAAGAGGCACGGTGCCAAAGTCGCAACTCAAAGTTTGCTTGTCACCCACCAGAGGACATTGCTGAAGGGTGCAAACATGCAGCATTTTCAGGTTGACAGCATTCAGTGTGACCCCAGTGGTGATGAGGGCCTGCTGATGGGGGGCTGGAATAGTGACTCTGACATGAGCTCAGACACTGACAGTCAGCACAGTAATGAATAGGTCATTTTGCCAAGAAGGCTGTAGGATGAATGTGTAACATATACAGTCACTCACACAAGTTACAAAATTGACAAGAGGCCACAAGTAGCTACTGTATTTAATAACACTTTAGACCAGACCAGGCCCTAGGGTGTACTGTGAGCAAGCATTGATGTTTGGATTGCGTCCATACCTTTTGGCTTGTAGCTTAGGCTTTGCACATCACTGCTTGGTCATGATGTACTTACTGATAGTTGTAATGGACAATCTAAGCACAAGCCTCGGACAATGCTTTCTCTGCAGATTCGTGAGATTTCGATTGATCAGTGTGGTGCAGTGTGTTGACCCTGCGCTAGGGTCGGCCATTTCAGGAGAATTCACACCCTGTTCGCGCGAAGCATGTCGTATCGTATAGCCTGGTCGGTGTCCTCAGCAGGGTAAATCAGCCGATTAATAGTTGTATGCGGTGCTTTGCGGGAATCATTCTTGCAATGACGGTCAATGTTGCCGGGCGACAACGCCATTCTGCGTGATCATGCTATCTTTGTCAGCCCCGGAGTGCACACACATGCCAGCCGTCTCAGCACAACCACACCATACACCCACGGCTGACGTCCATAAGCGCAATCCTTGGCTTGCACGCAAACCCCTGCTCAAAAAAGTAAGCCCACAAGTGCTATTCCCCTGCTGCTTTTGTCACCGGCACTGCAGCGCTCCAACTTGCTGCAGGGATCAACGTCGTGTTGTAGAAGTCTAAACACAGGGTGCAGCCACAGAAGCTCCGACTTGCGTCAGCACACATCTCCCTATAGTTGTCAGGTAAGGGGCTGTCCAGTCTCCAGTGTGGTTTTCTCAGCAGTACCATAGTATCTGAAATGACAGTTTCACCTCCAGCATCTAATTCTCGAATCTTTCCATCAGGCTACTGGCAACAATCAGACGGCAGAAGTTGCTGATGCTGCTGGAACACAACTTCCTCAACAAGAAGCACTAGCACCAAGTGAACCTAAGCAATACCGATATGAGCCCAAATTTGGGCTCCCAGTAGTCACAAAGTACCTCAGCTATGGAGACCTGCTCAGAGAGATACGCACAGAGCAAGTTAAAGAGCTGAAGTTTTTCTGTGCTCAAGATGATGTCATTGAGCTGGAAGGTCCTTGTCTAGTAGTCTACAGAGATGGCACGCTAGCACAGAGCTATGTTCCCAGCTTTGACTATCGTGTCCCTTACGCCATGGAGAATCATGGCGTGGCTGCGATCAGGTTGCCTGCTGAGCCAGCTGCCAGCACCTTCACTGTTCAGCGGCTATGGAACAAGAACCAGCAGAAGATTATCAACAGAGTGATTCCCTTGGTAGCCATTGCTATCGTGTACTTTGCTACACAGCTTGCAGCCAAGTGGAAGGTAATTTGAGCCTGACTTGAGACTCCCATCAAATAATTCTGAGGGAACTGCATGATTGGTAGAGATCTTGACCACCATTTGCTATCACAGCGGTTTCAAGGCAATCTTGGGCAATCTGACGCCTGTTTGCCAGCAGCAGTCGCTCCAATTGCTTGAGCAGGGCATTGCAAGCAACTTGCACAAATTTTCCTGCTAACAGCCGCAGCGCTGCTTTTAATTCTGCAGTCAAAGCATGCTCAGAGGATTGATCAAATGGCTGCATTGGCTTCAGCAATGTCACTTTGAATACCACCACACTGTGTTTGTCATACATGCACTTTTCCTGACAGCACCTTGGGTGTCCACCAGCACTTGTTGTTTGACAGTGGACAGAAACAACAGCTTTGCTCTCCTCATGTGTTGCATGGTCACTCAACTGATCAGCTGGCTTCCACAGGGTGACAAGGAGGACCGTGAGAAGATGCGTGCCATGGACGCCGACAAGGTCCGGCAGGAGAAGGCCCAGCGAAAGGCAGATGAGGCCCTGATGGAACCTGCTCGATTGGCAGCCAGGGGCCTTTCACTAGAGCAGATAGAGACAGATATGAAGAGGCGAGGCATGTCATATGACAGGGACTACCTGATCAGACAGATTGAGAAGGCTGATAGGAAGCGAGCAGCTGAAGAGGATGACCCTTTCTACGCTGTTAACACTGAGGTTGTCAACTTCACCTGTGGATTTGCTGGTCTGTCTGAACCTGGGATTGCTAGTCCGTACCATGCAACTAGTCCGTACCATGCAGCAAGCACATAGTACAAGCGCAATAGTCTGCCATACTTCTGATGTGCATTGAGCTCATGCCAGTTCAGCACATAAATCGAGCTGAAGCTCCAGAGGGAGGCAATTGTATACAGCTAGACAGTGCTGCATGGCAAGGTCTTGAGTCTGGATGCTCACCTGGTGCTCATCTTTTAGGCGTTCAGCCCATGATCTTGCCATGCAGAACTTTTGTGCTGTCTTCAACTGCCCCTCTCTGGGGCTCCAGCTCGTTTCATGTGCTAGAATGACGCTCTAGTCCTGTGCAAGAGTAACGCTCCAGCACATGCCAGTAAAGGCAAATGAGTACAAGGGCACTCTACCAGGTCAGTGGACATGGTCAGCAGTATGTCAGCTGAAGACTCCGATGTGGTGCAGGCTGCAGAGCAGGCACAGCGGATACGGGACAAGAGAAGAGAGCAGGCAAACCTAGATGGCGAAGCAAATGACATGGAGAAAGCTCAAGACTTCCTCAAGGCTGGCAATGTCAAGGTATACTGTATTGCATAGGCTTTTGATGCCGCGCTTTTACCAAGGGTCACTCTATGTGCAACAGCTGCTGTACCAGCTGCTCTGCATATGTTTGCAGTGCTGCATTGCCCAGCAATCACTGTATCGTACAGGGAATAAGTGCATGACTCCCACCTCCTGTGGCTGTTTGCTCAAGCCCTATGAATTTCTGGTTGCACAGCGTGCCTGCAGATGTTGATGGCCAGGGCAAGCGCCTCTCTGTGTTCTGATCTTATGCTGTTATGACTATGCAGGTGAAGCGTGTGATAGACCCAGAAGCAGAAGCACTGCGGCTGGCAGAGATGCGGCGGCTGCAGCGCCAGATGAAGGGAGTCAAGCTGCAGTACATTGCTGAGAACGATGATGTCTTCTTTGATGATGTTGCTGGCATTGGCGAAGCAAAGGTGGGCCTTGTTGGATGCAGCCTCTGTCTAGCATGCCCTCAGCATTGCACTTATCCTACATAGCACTAGTATGTAGTGGTTCTATGTCATCCAGCTGTCCTGAAACTCTGGCCTGTTTGTGTGTTGAGCCCACATTTGTGTCGAGTAGATGTGCGTTGCTGGTCTACAGCACAGGGTGTTTCATTGCATCACACTCTGCTGCTTTTCCACTCATGAGCTGATCTCAAACATGCAAATTTGTCACATCTGCATCACAGCATAGTACCCGTGCCCTCAGGACATCTATGCTGCATGCAGAATGAGCTGATGGAGGTGGTGGACTTCTTCTTGAAGCCCCAGCGTTTCAAGAAGTCAGGTGCTCGCATCCCCAAGGGGGTGCTACTGTGCGGCCCCCCCGGGACTGGTAAGACCCTGCTGGCCCGGGCAGTTGCTGGAGAAGCTGGGGTCAACTTCCTGTCCATCAATGCTTCTGAGTTTGTGGAGATGTTTGTTGGTGTGGGAGCTTCCAGAGTGCGAGATCTGTTCAAGCAGGTGAGTGCAAGTGAATGTGTGTGCGTCATGTTGCATCCAGGCTGTACACTACTCTGAGCATACATTTCCTGTTGGCTCAAGCAGACCTGCTCAGGATGTACCACTCCCTGCCATCTGTGTCATATCAGGCTGGATATCTGGACCCCATTTGTATGGTCCGTCACACATTTGCAATGCGTACACATGCGTTGCAATATCTTGACAACTTCTGCTTTGGCATAGCATCATACAATATAGTTGAGAGCAGATTTGGCATTTATGGTCAGCTAATGGTTGTCAGTCACATCCCAACTGCTCGTCTTAGGGGTATAGCTGGGCAGCTGAGTCATGATCTATCTCAGCCCAATTCATGGTTGCTTATTTTACATGCCGGACTGTACCCAAACAGGCTCTATGGCTTTCTGTTTGTTTGATGAGGCCCTTGCATGCAGGCGCGAGGCGTTGCGCCGGCCATCATCTTCATAGACGAGATCGATGCAGTGGGCAGGATCCGAGGAGGCGCACAAGGCAACGACGAGCGTGACCAGACACTGAACCAGATGCTGTCAGAAATGGATGGCTTTGGTGACGGCGTGGGTGTCATTGTCATGGCTGCTACCAACAGGAAGGATGTGCTGGACCCAGCGCTGATCAGGCCTGGCAGATTTGACAGGATTATTCAAGTGGGCTTGCCAGATCTGATGGGCAGAGTGGAGACCTTCCAGGCAAGTCAGCATAATACAAGATGGGCATATCTGAAAACAGTAGTTGAAAGCTGTGATGTATTAGATGCAGCTGCCAGTGCAAGACTGTTTTTAGAAGATTAGCAAAAGCAACAAATCCTGTCACACAATGTTGAGCCATCCATGGAAGAAGCAGAACTTTGTAAAAAGTGCTGTCTTTTGGCTCATAGCAAGCATGCACCAATCAACTGGTCACTTTGTCTCCTCCCGCTTCCCAGTCTCAATGAGGCGGAGTGTTTCTGCTGAAGAACACATTCTGTTTGCCACTGCAAATATTGCTCACCAGAAACTTCTTTCATAATTGGTAGTCAGGCAGAAGTATTCCATGAAAATGATCAGCCCAACCTCACATTTGCCATGCAGACCCATCTCAGCAAAAGAGGTGAGGCAGTGGCAGAGGATGTCACAGAGAAGAACCTGCGGGAGCTTGCCTTTGACACTCAGAAGTACAGTGGGGCTGCCATCGCCAACCTGGTCAACCTAGCAGCCATGCGTGTTGAGAGGGACGGCAGAGACCAGATCTGCTATCAAGACCTGACAGACGTACGCCATTGCAGAAACTCATTCCACATGCAGAGGGTGTTTGCATGGTTGGGGGCCATCAGAAACGCATTCCATGTGTAGAAGGTGCTTGCATGATTGTGAGCTATCATCCGCTTCATAATCATAAGCATGCAACACACTCTTCACAAGCGGTGAGTGTGACTGTCATTGCATGGGTGTAATGCAAAGCGTTGATACTCAGCTAGTATGAGCGGTAGCCCTGGAGTGTTTGTAAATTTCCTGGACGCCTCTATTGTGGCGTGCCTAGCACAGCAAACCTAGCATATCGTCAGGGACAACGCCGTGCCCTAGCACAAGGATGTTGCAGCACATTGTAGCTATGACAGGATGGCGTGTGCGAATCAGATGCCTGGCACTCAGTTTGACTTTCCGTGACTGCAGGCTTTACAGTACGATAGGCTCGGGCCTGACAGGTCGCCCTACAGTGCAGCCAGGCAGAAGCGGCTAGCAGTGCAAGAGGCAGCAACAGCACTGGTGTGCACAATACTGCCAGCTATTGAGCCTGTCATCCATGTGACTATCAAGCCCAGGGAGAAATACCCTCTGGGCCAGACTGTACTCAGGGTGAATGAGCAGCGGGAGCTTACTAAGCAGTTTACTCGCCAGTACCTGGAGGAGCAGCTGCTGACTGCCTTGGCTGGTATGCGCACTGCCCTGCAATTGCTGGGTTCTGACGATGCGCCGCTCACTGCATACTGCTGCTGCTGCATGAGTATGCAGGAATGTTTATGCCTGTTGCTGAAGTTCGTGCTGAAGCAAAGTCTACTGTGTCTGAGTCTTCTGTGTTTGCTCAATGAGACAGCAGTCGCTTTGCACAATGTCATGCACAGTGACTCTGCAAGTCAAACTCCGTCAATGAGCTAGTTGGCTGCTCAATCTACACACTTGTCTGTCACAGCCACTCAGCAGCCGGCATGAGAGTAGGTCATCACTCTGCCAACTCACAGTGAAGCTGTGTACAGTTTCAAAGCAGATTTGCACACAGCTTCACTTTTGAGGGTACTGGGTGGTACACTCTTCTTGTCTTGCAGCTTCTGAGCATGCAATATCAAGCTTGCCGTCAGGCAGAGCACCTTTTGAGCAACATTGCTGTGTTGTCAAAGTACAAGTGCAGTTAGAGATGTCTGCAGGCTAATCAAGTATGTGTGCAGGTCGGGCAGTACAGGTCCCGCACGTACCTAGCTCATCATGAGCTGGAAATTGTTATTATTATTAAATATTAATATTGTTACAGGTCGGGCTGCTGAGGAGTTGGTCTATGGCCAGGATGAGATGAGCACCATCAATCAGCGTCGCTTGGTGCTAGCGAGGCGCATTGTGCAAAAGCTAACAGTTGCATCAGCCATGACTGACAATCCAGTTATTGGGCCCAGGACCATTTCCACTCCCTTCCGCAGGGGTGGCAAATCCCTGAAACAGATTGTATCAAACAGGGTGAGCCTAAGGCGTGTGCAAAACTATGTTCAGGTTCCTACAGTGACATTACATGGGCAGTTGTCAGCTGTGCAAGCAATGTTGTGTGCTGTATGCATGCTACAAGATAGTGTGTGCTGTTTATGACTAGTACAGATACTTATACTGCTGCTGTGCTTGCAGATTACATATGACACACATCTAGCTGTTGACCAGCACATGCAGGTCATGCTAGACGAGGCTTATGCCAATGTTAAGGCTATGCTAGATCGCAACAGAGCTGCTCTTGACATGACAATAGATCGTCTGATCAGTGCTCCAGATCAGCAGCTGGATGGGACAGAAGTCAGGCAGATACTTGAGCAAAATGGGGATTCCAGCGATCTGCAGCATAGAAGAGAGAAACAGGCTGTGTTTGCATAGACTGCTGCAACTCCCGTTTTCTGGTACCACTTTTTCTAACAAATGAGCCTGACTTTGAAGAAAGTGTTGTGTTTTCCTGTGGCCCCTGTCAGTGTTTCATGCAGGACTCATGTAATGATCAGTCATGCGCATTCTGTCGACTTGACCGCGGCACTGCACGATCAATAGGCGCTAGCACAACGGCTGAATCGTCTCGCAGCCGAGGCATGTCAGTACCTCGTCCCACATGGAAAGTATACGCCAGTGGAGCCATCATCTTGTGGGCTGTTGGTCTTCAGGTGTTGATCTTGCAGCAAGTTTGCGCCACACGCGTTTGCACTGTATGTAGATCTCACGTATCATCAGAACGGGTGAGAGCCAAAGGCTAAACGTACGCTGCTGCAAGTAGGTGAGTATGTGGTCGCTCCAGAAAAAGCCTGAGTTCAAGCAGAAGTTTCCTGAGCTTAGCGAAGATACACAGCAGCCTCAGGTACAGTCTTGTCTCGGTTCGCCTACCTCTTATCGCAAGCTACTGTTGGATCTGACACTGCTGTCTACTTGCTACATGGCTCACCCTGTTGTCCTTGCCTTGTGCAGACACAGACACGTGTTTCCTTCTCTGGCTTTGGCAAACATCAATAGTGCATGCCTCCAACATTCTATCAGATCCTTGATGTGTTGCCTGCGGCATCTGAGCAAGAGATCAAAGCTGCATATAGACAGGCTGTCCTCAGGCTGCACCCAGACAAGTCAGCAGCTCATGGGGCACCTGCTGACACAGCAAAGTACCAGGAGGCACAAAGAGCTTGGCAGGTACCTACTTCATGCAGTAGCGCATCTGCTGCTCATGACAGCTCTGTTTGTGTGCTGTGCTGTGCTTGACTTCTAGGGAGCAAATCAATGTACTATCAGCATTGCACAGCAGGTCCAGTGCATGACAAGATTGGCTGGGTCACAGTTGCACAATGACAAACACTGTATGGTTGTGCTCAATGCTTGATAGGTGAAGACAAGCTCAAACATGCTGTGACAATGCGCTGGCGTAGCAATGCAATATACCACCTTGAGAAGTAACACCCCATGAGATGCAAAACTGCCTTGTTTCAGGTGTTAAATGACCCAATACTGCGCGCAGCATACGATCAGCAGCTGGCTCTTGAAGCAGCTCAGCAACATGTCTATGCTTCTCAGACAATTCGATTTGATGATATGGAGGAAGCAGGGTTTACAGGCGATCCAGCAGACCCTGACATGCTGTGGGAGTACCCTTGCAGATGTGGTGGGGTCTACTTACTAGATGACAGCACTGATGTCACAAGAGGCAGCGTACTGCTGCCATGTGACACATGTTCCTTGAACATCGAAGTAATTAGGTTTTGAGCCTGGCAGGACTTTGAAGCTGCATTGTTGATAGAACTAGATCCGGACTTAGGTTTTGATGGTTGCACCATTCTGCTCAGCCCGGAGGCATACCTGAATCACCGGACATGTATACCGTCCACCATGCATGTGCTCTACTGTGGTAGGTCCTTGTAGTATCATGTTCCCACTCGTAGTGACACAACTTGACACAAGACCAGTGCTGTCGAGAACTGGAGACTATTTGTCACAGCATGCACTATACTCGCGACCATTAGTAGCTGTCAGCTGTGCCATTGGGAGCTAGCTAGCTCAAGCATCCCAAGCTGACTGCACAGTAAGGCACAAGCTCAAGCACAGCATGTGTGGGATTGGTGAAAGTACGGTCAACACAACCTCAAGGCTATAAGGCCAGTCCTAGGAGTTTGACCCTAGATTTGCAAGGCAAATTTGGCGCAGTCACTTCGATTCACACACTCAGGGTAGTGGATGTGTTGCTTGCAGTCTTAGTAAGTTGTTGCTACAATGTCCCAACTGCTTTTTCAACTGCATGACATGACATACAGCATGCTGCGCATGTGCCAGAGCTATCACACACCCACATGAAAGCAGCAGTGACATGTCTGAAGGTCCAGTCTCCGATATGCTTGATATAAAGCTCCCACAGATAACCAAACAAAGTAGTGACAGGCAGCACCGACTCAGAAATCATTTTCAAAAGATTGTTGTCCTCTTCTATACAATTTTAATTTGATGTATGGGTTTGAGCTCTTCCTTTAACTGTGTCTGATAATTGTCCCCGTAGCCCACCTTCTGTTTGTCAACAACTCCAACCACAAAGACGCGTTGCCGGTGGAGCGCAGATCCGTGATGTTGCTGTCCAACACTCTAGAGCTTATTCTAGCGAGTCTTCTTCAGAATTCTGCATCCAGTGAGCGTTAACGTTACGCGACGTAACGTAGCGTTACGCGATTGCCTTCATCTGCATGTATGGCATGGCGAGACTCCTTGCATCGCTGTTGGCGCATCGCAAACAAGCACATAGCAGAATGGTGCACTTGATACGCGGCGTCCCGCATGCTGGTGACGCTCCGAGGACAGACAGGTGAGTCTTCACTGTTTCGTCAGTGTAGCCTGCCCGCGCTTGCCGCTTGAGCATACATGTCTTGCGACATTGACGTGTCGCAAAGCAGTTATGTTCCAATACTGAGATTTCAGCATGTGGTTCGCTCACGCACACAAACACGCAAGGCTTTCCTCGTCAGAAAGCTAGTATGTTCGCTTGCAGCTTTCGGCAATCCGTCACCAATTTCAGATCAAGAGTATCATCAAATGAATCCTCGCAGTTCAAGCCAGAACCTGGTCGATATCATTTGGTGGTCGCCTTGGGGTGTCCCTTTTCTCACAGAGCCTTTATGATGCGATCACTAAAGGGGCTGCAGGTGACAGAAATCTCACACAGCTCAGCACGTCTTTGGCCTGCTTCAGATGTGCTTCATGACATTCAACATGCTAAGTCAAGCACATGCAGGACGCCATCACAATGGACTATGTGAATCCAGAACTGACCCTGGAGCATGGCTGGGTTTTCTCTCCCACAGGGAAAAGCGGGTTTGACTACCCTGTATGTACAAGGGAGCGCTCAGGGCTGGAGCCACCGGCAGACTATCTGTACCAGCTGTACCAGAAAGGCAATTCAGAGTTCACTGGCACCATTTCTGTTCCTGTGCTGTGGGTGAGCTGCTACTAGTCACCCTATCGAAGACAAGGTTCACCTTTTGCAAGACATAATGATACAATTTTGTGCCATGTTTGTAGCCATAGGATTATTCTACGCCCACGGTCTTAGCAGCAAGATCACACTCAAGCAGTCATGATGTCATGCTACATGTGTTGAGCATTTTACAAGGGATAAGTTTGCTAGCATATTGTTGAACCCCAGCAGTCATGATATCTACACTTGCTAAGTAGCGTTGAAGCTGCGTGTGGCATACTCAGGACAAGAAGGAGCAGACAGTGGTGAACAATGACAGTGGGCAGATCATGGAGATGCTCAACTCTGAGTTTGATGAGATCAGTCAAGATTCATCCTGCCCTGATCTGTTCCCCCAGGAGCTGCAAGCTCAAATCACAGAGCTGAACGACTACATGGCTGACAGCATTAACATCGGCGTCTACAAATGCGGCTTTGCAGAGTCGCAGGTATGCTACCATGTCTGGTAGTTCTGGTACTTCTTGCTTTGCAAACAGTGCGCTCAACACCCTTTGCTACAGATGTGGCACAAAACTGATTCCTAGCCTGGCCCTCCATTTCCTCGTGCCTGTATCAGTGTACCAATCATGATCGAGTTCAGCACACCCTGTGTCAGCTATGTTGGATGCAACCATGCCCATGCATCAGCACACCCTGAGCACACAGTGCAGGAGCAATATGAGACTCTATGCAAAAAACTCTTCGATGACTTGGACAAGCTAGAAAAGAGGTTGGATGGGCAGCGGTACCTGATCCCCTACTACCCTGGGGGCCGGGCCACCCCCTGCCCCACCCTGGCAGACTATAGACTCTTCGCTACCCTGATACGCTTTGACATTGCGTACTACCCTCTGTTCAAGACAAACCTGAGGCACATCAGAGATTACCCAAACTTACAGGTCAGCTTTTGTGCTAATGTTTGTGCCCATCTGCTCACCGAGGGGCTCAGCTTTGCTTCACATGGATGCTTCAAGGTGCATTGCATCGAGCTCCAGGTGCTGTTGGCAGCAGCAACAGCAGTATGCAGACTGCTTGCTAAGTTATGGCAAACTTCTCTTGGTAACAACCAACCATTCATACATACAACAGAAGTGAACAATATACATGTAGGGCAGCTGCCTTTCCCACCATCACTGGTAGTTGGGCAGCAAGTGCATGTGCCTGCCTCTCATCCTACTTCTCAGTGGGCATTACTCACTGAGCAGGCCTATGGAACCAGACGCCTGCATGCACAGAGCTCTCATGCAGGCCACCAGATCACTGCCATCACAATGCAACTGAGGCTACTGTTGTCAATGCACGACTCAAAAGTTTTTGTGAGCAAACTGGTGTCTCTTCAAGAACATCAGAAAGGTGCCAAAAAGCAAAGTGACTAGTGTGGAATGCAGGGTTTCATGGAGGACTTGTACAGTGATCCAGCCATTGCATCCACAGTGGACTTTGCCCAAATCAAGAATGGCTACTGGATGTCCATGAACCTGCACGGCCCCTTGAACCCTAAGGATAGAATACCTCTCAACTCAGAACCCTTTTCACCCAAGGTCAGCATTCTTTCATGTGTCATATGACATCACAGTGATAGATGCGTACCTACAGCACAAACACCTGTTGCTGACAGCTTATGTACTGTCACTCACCTGAACACACCGTACACCTACTGTCCATGATTGAGGCCTTGCGCAAGCTTACACGTTGGCTGATGTGACTGCAGGGGCCTTTTCAAAGGAGGGCGTTGGGTCTTTCAGAGCATGGCGGCAAGCCTGCTGCTGATAGCAATAGGAAGGATACACCTGCTGCAGGCATGTTCCTGTCTCCCTTAGCTCTTCCTGACATGTGTCACCATCCTTTGCTTCACTTCATGATACCAGTGGCAGTGGTGACTAATAGAAGCATCATGTCATACTGAATCCACCACCTGTGGTGACAGGAGTCCATCACTGAGGGTTCAGACATTACATCGTACCCGATCTTGACATGCTCTTGGATATGCGACATCATGATCAATGAGCTGGGACAGACACCATAGTTGATGTAGTGCTTAGCAGACTGTTACTGGAGTGTCTTGTTGCAAACAAGGACAGGCAGTGTGAAGGAGCTAGAGTGACAGGGCAGGGACACCAAAACGGATCATTGCATCAACCTCACATCACCCACATCTGCGTCACAGTGACAGTGCAGTCATCTGACTTCATCATACAAAGATGAGAAGAGCAAGGGCCGCTTTGTGGCCAAAGGACGTCATCACATCTGCATCACAGCACTGCAGTTACCAGAGGTGCTGTTTGCAATTGCTAAAGGTGCTGTGTGCAGTTATTAAACCAACTGTGTGCAGATACTAAAATTGCTGTGTGCAGGGAGGGAGGAGAAGAGCAAGGGGGCTTTTGTGAGGAAGGAGAGCCAGCACCGCAACTGGATCAAGGCTGATGGCAGCACTCACTTCACGCCCGAGGCAGGGCGCTACCACCTCTACATTGCCAATGGCTGCCCCTGGTGCCACAGGTCTGTCCATTTTTCCACTGATGTAGTCATAATTGGCCTATTGTACATGGCGTACCCCAACGATTGCCGGCATATATTAAAGGTCTGTCCATGCGCATGTGCATGTCTGCAGGTTCCAAGGATCAGCCTGCTTTTGTCACCACTTGCAAGATGCAACATGGCGGACAGGCTCTTCTTCGTGACCAGTCATGGCAGCGTAAGTAGTTGCAAGCCTGAGTATGTGAGTAGGGGGGCCACAGTGGGTGGCTGAATCCTGAGCATGCATCGGTGACACTCATACACAGGTCATGCTATCAGCGTTGTCTCTTTCACACTTCTCTGTAGGAGGGGTTTGCCTGGCCCATGATGATGTTGTGTTTTCTTAGCTTATCTTCCTACAAACATACCTTTGCGCCATAAGCATTACCAGAGGAGATAGAAAAGGAGAGAGACGACACATGCTTATGTTGGTTGCAGGACAGCGTTGACAAGAGCCTTGCTGGGAATGCAAGACAGCGTCAGCATGGATGTGCTTTACTACTCTAGGGACCCAGACAGGGGGTGGCAGTTCAATCCCGAAGCCCCTGGGTGCACCCCTGACACTGTCAATGGGGGAATGCGCTTCATACGGGAGCTGTATGAGAAGGAAAAGTCTGAAGAGAAAACGGTGAGCCCTGCCCAAGCCTGATGTACATGGGCAGCCAGAAGCCATTAGTCATTGGTGATATGTCGTATGAATGGGAGCTACACCAGAAGCACATCTCTGATGGGCCCAATTTCATATTCCCACTTGGAGGCTCCTGAAGATGTTTCAGAACCACCTGTCCATGAAGAGAGGCAACTGGGTGTTACCTTGCTACTGTATGCTCTTTAGAACCTGCAGCACTATTGCACATTGTAAAGACAACAGCATTCTGATGCACCAATTGTGTGGCATGACTTGCTTTGAAGCAGCAGATCCAGCATTGCATCTGACTCTCCTGTGCTTTATGCATTTTGATGATCAGAGCCGGTGCATACGCTGAAGGCACAATGCATGAGCAAGATGTGCATCTTGTCCTGAGTTGGGAGCTGCTGAGCAAACGTGACTGCATGCAGGTGCCTGTTCTCTTTGACAAGAAGACCAAGACCATTGTCAGCAATGAGTCTGCAGACATTATTCGCATGTTTGCCACTGAGTGCCAGGTATGCCCTCCAACTGACAGCCCTGCTTTTCAGGATTCTTATGACATCAGCCTGGGTCATTGTCTGTTACATGAACATGACACAACACAATAATTGAATTTGAGTTAATGCAGCTCAGCCGGACTGCCTCATGCTTTGTGTGCTCAATGTCTGCCATGCTTGGCATATAGTTAGCTTGTGCCAAGAATCTGGTTCTTTACACAACATGTCATGCAAGTACACTCAGACACCATCCTTGCCCTTGAGGTGTGCATCCCTTTGCTGATGCGCATCATGCATGCTCGCTCCAGAACATACATATGGTCAAGATGGCTACTTGTACCATGTTTGTAGTTCACTATGAATCCACTGAACTGTATTGCTTGTCTGTTGGGTCTCAGTTGCCCCCCCCAGGATTTTAAACAGTATATATTGATTGATTGGTTGATTGCTGTTTTCTCCATTCCTTCTGGCTGTGCTGCAGGGAATGCATGGGCCAAATGCACCTGACCTCATCCCACAGCAGCCACAGCAGTTGCAACAGTTGGAAGACATCAACGATTGGGTGTACACGGACCTTGCCAATGGAGCATACAAGGCTGGCTTTGCCTCCAGCCAGCTTGCCTATGAGGCTGCCTACAAGCGCTTCTTTGTGGCTTTGGACCGAGCAGAAGCGCTGCTTGCCAAGCACAAGTGAGTGGATACGTGTTTGTTTGCAATGGTGTTGTTACCTGTGGTGCTGTGCAGGCTCTGAACAGTTCAGTGCTGGTTTGAACCTGTTTAGCCTGTGCATTACCTTCTCCTTGTCAACACATTGAGCAACTACAGGTTGTGTAACATGTGTCATGCAGTGCGTCTTTTGCAGTGCTGGTGTCACATGCTGCAGGGACACAATTGTACAATCTGGCCAGGAGGTGTTGACACCACGTGCCACACAGGCTGTAGTGACCTTCAAAACAAAATTGTACGCTTCATGGCTGTTTAGGTGAAAAACAAAGATGCAAAAAGCGCTTGCAGGCAGATAGATGTAGTGAACCTCAAAGCGATTGGATGCAGCATTCTCTTGATGTCTGCTGCTGACAGAATGCTTCTGCATATGCCTCAGGTTCCTGTTGGGAGAGAGTGTGAGTGAGGCAGATGTGCGCCTGTTTCCCACCATCTTCCGGTTCGACCACATATACTACCTTCGATTCTTGCTGGACAGAGCCATGATTTCAGAATCCTACCCCAACCTGCAGGTGAGTCACCCTTCATCGCCCTGGTGATCATGTGATATCCAGGGGAGAATGGACTAGGATCAACTGACAGCTAATAGCAGACAGTAGTCAGAAGCCAGTACACAGTAGACAGCCAATAGCAGCACAAAGACATTAGTCAGTAGCCAGTAGACAGTAGACAGTAGACAGTAGACAGTAGACAGTAGACAGTAGACAGTAGTAGACAGTACACGGTAGACAGTAGACGGTAGACGGTAGACGGTAGACGGTAGACGGTAGACGGTAGACGGTAGACGGTAGACGGTAGACGGTAGACAGTAGATGGTAGACAGTAGATGGTAGACAGTAGATGGTAGACAGTAGATGGTAGACAGTAGATGGTAGACAGTAGACAGTAGACAGTAGACAGTAGTCAGTAGTCAGTAGACAGTAGTCAGTAGACAGTAGATGGTAGACGGTAGACAGGACAGTAGTCAGTGGACAGTAGACAGTGGACAGTAGACAATAGACAGGATAGTAGACAGTAGACAGCAGACAGTAGACAAGTGGACTAGACAGTAGACAGTAGACAGTAGACAGTAGACAGTAGACAGTAGACAGTAGACAGTAGACAGTAGACAGTAGCCAGTAGACAGTAGACAGTAGATGGTAGACAGTAGATGCTAGACAGCAGATGGTAGACAGTAGATGGTAGACAGCAGATGAGTAGACAGTAGACAGTAGATAGTAGACAGCAGACAGTAGGCAGCAGGCAGCAGACAGCAGACAGCAGACAGCAGACAGTAGACGGAAGACATTAGTCAGGAGCCATAAAGGCAGGACAGACAACCATGAACAGCAGATACACGTTGCACGTTTGCATCATTCCTCAAGTGTGACAATGCAATCCACACTTGCCATGGCGCACAGACTTCACTCCTGCTTCATGCTTCACTATGCTGCTGTTTCCTTTAAAGTGGAGGAAACTTTGCAGTATCTGTGACGCTGATGAGTAACTGTTGCTGCAGCGGTGGATGATGGACTTCTACAGTCTGCCAGGTGTTGCAGAGGCATCCAACATCGACCACTGCAAGAAGGGCTACTTTGGCCGGCATGGCAATAACATAGTCCCCTTAGGACCTCAGCTTAGCTACTCCTTCAAGCATTGATGACTTACACTCACAGTGTGAACAAACTCTTACAAAAGCCTGGGTGCCCTTTTGGGCTTGACCTTGGCCTTGCCCCTTGTTGCCTTGGACTTGTTACTGAGAAGAAGTGCCAGGTGTTGCAGAGATGAGTCACATGAAGTTTGCAGGCCTTGAGCTGGAATGGCTGGGACAGGTGTGATGAAGCGTTGAACTGAACCTATAACAAAGGGCGTGTTAGCTGCTGTGCGGTATGCTTGTAATTGTATGATAGGTAGACAGCACTCATATGCAGCAATTAGCTGGAGCTATGTGCTTTTCTTATTGGTATGTGCCTTTGAAGACATTGACTCTTACAATACTTATTCAGAACTGCTATGCGTGCGAATCACGTCGCAGATCATGAGCTTTGCTTTGTTCACAGCTTCTGCAGCTAGCTGTTGTTCCCAGGTTACATGCGTTCAGTCCATATACACGTACTTAAGTAAGTCAAGCAGTAAGGAAGTCAAAAAAGTACACGGTGGCAAGGGTTCTTGTATTTCTGTGCACAAGCATGGCATCGAACGTTTATGCATGTCAAGGCAGTATACAAGAAAGCTGACTAGGCAAAATCATCAAATTGCACTAGCGATCTCAAATGAACATGCTCAGCCAAAAATACATGGCTTCACTGCAATGCAGCGCTTATAGACACGTACACTTTTGGATCTTAACCAGCTGAGCTGAGCTTCAGCCTTGCTTGTCAGTGGACTCAGTCAAATCTTATCTGTGAAACTGAACATGATGCCATTTCACATCATCATAAATGTTCACAGTTCAGCAATATTATATGGCAGTCTGACATGTGTGACTGGACACCAAGGTAATCCCCTGCGCATGCAAGCGGGCAGGTGTCAGTGCTGATGGACCAGGGTGCCCCTCAAATGTGTATGACAGGAGCAGAACCTGTGCTTCAAGCTGCTAAATTGAGACTCTGCTGCAGGGTAAGAATCAATGTGTGCAATGTGTTGTAACTGTGCAATGTGCAAGTCAACATTCCTCAAACACATAGTCAAGAATCTGTGTTGGTGCAACAGCAAGCAGCAAGGGTGGTCACCTGCGACATTAGACTTTCAAACTGGACTCATTGTATTACTCCGCAACACTCGTCCACCAGGTACTGATCCAAACCCTACATCAATGGGACCAAGTTTTTCCTTTGGCAAAGCACTATGCAGTGTTTGCTTTCAACTGTGCATCAGCAGATGCAGTTCAACATCACAAACAGCCTCTGTGCGCGCCTAAGCAGACAAATACCACTGCCAGAACACCATGTGAATGCAATCCAAATGCTGGTTGCACTCAATGTTGCTGCCAGCAAGGCTTCCATAGACAAACCTTTCAAATTTCACATACTGTGAGATGAATTTGCCAGCCATTAAGGCTGTCCTGTCCATTGAATGGCAGGTGCACTGTTACAGTTGTGCAGTCATGCACACACCATACCTGACAGTATGAGCCAACGATGCCTTGTGCTGCTTGTCGCCTTTGCATTTGGTGCCATCAGGCCTTTCTGAGACTCTCACAGTCTCAAAGTTTGGTGTTGAGTCAGAAGGCTTCCGGTCAGTCTTCCACCACATGGGGTACCACATGGGGTACCATGTGGGGTTAACATCCTGGGGGTCGATCGTGTGGACAGGGCTGGTTGCAGAGGGGGTTGCAGAGGGGGTTGCAGAGGGGTCAATAACGGTTGTGATGCTGCCAACAATGCCGCTTTGCAAGGAATCCTCAGCATAAGTCAGCTTCAGCACAGCAGTTGGATCTTGTTGGTAGACATGGTCCTCATCATTGTGCACGCGCTGGTGCTGATCGTGAGCGTAAGGCTCAAAGAGTGTGATCTGTTTGTAGAAATCCTCTTCAAAAAACAATTGACCCGTATGCACCACATGGCTGTCTTGGTACTCTTGCGTCTCATTGTTGTAAGTGTGATATGGCACATGTATCTGCATGACCAACATATGTTAGTCAGCAACAGTAACCGCATTGAGGTGAAATTACACACTTGATGCAACAGGTCTCCAGGTCGCAAGGCTGTTGACGTTGCTTGGCAATGACCAACAGTCTTTCACTGCACAAAATTCGATTGCTTGCCATGCAGCAGAATCACAACTTTGTAACTTCAGTGGCATAGGACTTGTGATGGGTCTCTTATGCTAACCCCTTCTGAATGCAAGGGTATCATGATCATCTTGAAATGTCACCTTGATGTGAATGTGGGCAGCACGTCCTGGATACCATCCAGGGACCACTGTAGTGAACTCTGCGATGCCCTGCTCATTGGTCTGAGCTATGCCTCTCAGCCATGTCAGATCATCAGTCACATTTGGGTGCGCAGGGTGTGAGCCATTGGGTGGGTGGGGGTGATGATCGTGATGGCCTGGACCAGGCCCTACTGGAGAACCTGCAAGTGGGACTCCACTTATGATGTTCAGCCTGTGACAAGCTCAAACCACCCTCCTAATGTGGTAGGAAGATGGGTTGGCGACTTCAAATATTTGTACTGAAAACTGAGCGGGCTCACTTGTGTAACCGGAGTAGGACCCTGTGCTGTTGCATGACCAGATGTCGATGAAAGCGTCCATCAGTGGATTGCAGGACGTATCGACGGCTTTGACGCGAAGAGTCAGCGGGAGTCCAGCCTGATCTTCGGTGATGGTGCTTCGAAAGAGGGTATCATTTATGTAAAACGGGCCTTCCTCAAGCTCTGATGTCAATGCGCAATCGCTGTCAGCGGCTGCAGCAGGCGCCTGCACATCAAACGATTCAAGGCACGTCAAGCTGTGCATACTATCGCAGCTGGCGGAAGGCTTCTGCCAACCGGAAACCCAGTCTGCCTGCTGCACATCGATTACCTGGCTGCCGCGCGTTAGAGAGACTGAACAGGAGCCGAATACAAGAAGAAGTGCCAAGGTCGCGGACAGCTGCAGGCTCTGTGGCAGACCGGGTCGAGGCATAATTGCGACCGGGTGTTTGAGGGCTATCACAGGAACAAAGAAGCCTTGCAATACAGGCGATGCGGCTTTCAAGAGCTTATTCGCTGAATGCCACTTGAATGGTGTTTGGATCGCCAGTGTCCTCAGCTTCACAACGCGTTTGCAGCTCTGCAGTCTGCTCTGCAAGTGAGTGACAAATCCGGCATCTGTACTCAGTATTAGTCATGGCTCACAAATCGGTGCGTAAAAATTGCGATGAGCGCGTTTTGCTTTCCGATGCTTCCGAAGCTGCCAGACTGGCTCTCGACGCTCCTCTGCTCATGAACACTTTAGAAGCACAGGCAAATTGCAATGCATCCATGCATGTACATGATTTTTGTCAGACTCATCCTCTCGCCTGCAATGTAGGGATAAATCATCACATTACGAATATTCACGAAGGCTTGTTCTTAGAGCGTCCATTACCTGTAAAGCATCAGTGGATACACCATTGAGGTGATGTGCAAAGCCTCAAGCTACAAGCCAATGGTATGGTCGGAGCAGCCATTCAAACATCGAATTGCTCACAGCACACCCCTGTCTAAAGTATTGAACACAGTCTGTACACAGTATACCGTACCGCCTTTAATGTTGGTCGGCCTCCAATTAAGGTCGTGACCCTTCGGAATAATGCGGACGACCTTTTGCGCAGTTTAATGATTGAAACTTTAATCGATTATTTTTAATGTGGGTCGGCGCCTGTACCGAATACTTTAATGACTTCAAGTCGAGTCGGCTGCTGATTGCGGTCGCGGAAAAGTGCTGTACTACAACACATATTAACGGAGGCATGCATGCATGCAGGCATACATATGTGCTTAATTCAAAGGAATGTTCACTCAGCTTGCATTGCATCTCACATGAGTGCACTCAACAAAGCATGACATCGTCGATGACCGTGCTGACACGATGCAAATCAACAGATCGCAGAGCACTGCTTTTTGCGCTTTTTGTTGCGTTATTTGTTATTTTTTAATGGGAGTCGTGGACGATAATAATGCTTTACATGGTTTTTAATCGAGGTCGTGCAAATATGAGTTATGTAATAAACGACCAACATTAAAGGCGGTACGGTACCATCCGTAGTCCGTTGTCAGTTTGTGAATATTATTTGTGATTAATCAGTGTGAGTCAATGCATATACTACATATCTATACTACAGTTTTCTGGAACAATAAACTATTCATCACTGTGCTGACTGTACATGTCTGAATCATTGTCTGATCAATGTCTCATGAGCCCATGTCAGAGTCACTGTCCCCAGGGCTGCTGTCATCCTTCCCAGGGTTGCAGATGAAGGCCTCCAATAGATTGATGATTCGCCTAATCATCATAATCACACTCACCGCTGATGACCTCAAAGTACTGCATGTTTGCGCCATTTAGCAATGCCCTCAGGTGGATGTCAAGCTCATCTACAGCATCACACCATCCGCCACTATGGGTGAACTCCAGGTACAAGTACTGTAGGGACGCAAGGGCTGACAGTTTGTTCATATCTTCAGGTTTGAAATTTAGATCTGAAGTGAAGCCCTCAAAGTGTAGCTTTGTAAGGCAGGAAAGCAAAGCAATTGCCTGAAAGTCTTTGACATCCATAAACGCATCACTGTGGACGTAAAGAGTATCCAGATGTTTCAATTCTGCAAGGTCTGACCAGATTGCTATATGACTGCGTGACTGGTGATCAAAGGGTATGTCATGCATGAGGCCTATGGTGAGGGCTTGGAGTGCGGTCAACACTGTCAAATGTGATACCTGACAGTACTGGACAAGAGTGCAGTCTAAGCGCCTAAGATTTGTCAATGTGACAAGGGTTGCAGAAAGACCAACAGTGGGCCTCTGCAGCCATGTAGGAGGGCTCATTGCCTCAGCTTGTAGGTGTTTCAGCTTCACCAAAGTGCTTAAGCCATCCTCTACATGGCCAACCCCTAGTGAAGTCAGCTGAGACAGCTGGGACAGATGTTGGATGCCTATGTTAGTCGACAACCCTAACAGAGTGAAGCCTTGCAGGTTGTTCATGCAGCTGATGGGCTGCAAAAAGGCTTTGGTGCCATCACAGTCTAGATCTGCAGAGCTGGACTCAAACAGCTCCAGCTCCAGTGACCTCAAACCCGTCAAGCAGGAGAAGGGTGAGCCGTGCTTTGACATCTTCCTTGTAAATGCCCTGTCTTGTGGCTCTGCTACCTTGTGTCGAACGTGCTCAGACAGATGCAGATGTTGTAGGTGCACCAGATAACCCACCGTCTGCAAGTCTGACCAGGGGACATAGCGGAGGTCCAGTCGCAGGGTGATCAGTGCAGTGAAGGTCTGGAAAATTGGGGCTGGGCTTGCATCTAAGCTTCGTAAGTAGAGAGCGGTAGTGCCTCTGCCTGTGCATGAAGCAGGCATCACTACACGTCCCTGGTGAATACACCTTTGTTGCAAGAGCTGAGAGCTATCAGAGGGAAGGATGCCTACCTGCGCCCTTGTACCAGGCCTTGCAAACCAGTTGTATCTTGACGAGGGATGGCATAGACCGAGGAGTCCTGGAGGAGTAACTTCGTTGCTCGCAGATAGGTCCATAACAGAAGTGTCCATCAGTATAAGTCACACAGGCTGAGTGAAAGCTTGCTATCATCTCTGCAGGTACAGAAGCCCAGCGCGAGACTGCAGCAGGTCACACCGGTTATGAAGGCCGGTATACGCCAAAG
>JAABUK010000475.1_pt1 | contig 83701 bp, 68 predicted proteins | sample 5559141 | NCBI WGS metagenome assembly JAABUK01 (sample SAMN10711869, study PRJNA513367) | rock metagenome | isolation source: Antarctica rocks | place: Antarctica: Victoria Land, Pudding Butte nord | collected 2016-01-03
CACGCTCGCCGCGCTCGGCCATACCGTCATCGCCGTGGAGCCGTCAGCGGGGATGCGCGCCACCCTCCAGCGCTCGCTCGCAGACGTGCCGAACGGCAGTGCGGCGCGCGTCGACGTCTGCGCGGGCGACGCCGAACGGCTGCCGTTGCCGGACCGCAGCGTCGACGCGGTCGTGGCGCTGCAGGCGTGGCACTGGTTCGACCAGACGGCCGCCGAGCGCGAGTGCGCGCGAGTGCTGCGTCCCGGCGGCTGGCTGGCCATGGCCTGGCATCACCGCAACGAGTCGCTGCCCTGGGCGCGCGAGCTGTCCGAGACCGTGCGGATCACGGAACATATCCGCGGCACCGGCGGGACCGGGCCGGCCCCAGGCAACGGGACGGCGGGGAGCGTCGACACCGGCGACCCGGAGGTGCCCGTCTTGTCGGCTGCCTTCGACCCGCCCGAGACGGTGTTGCTGCACTTCGTGATGCGGCAGAGCGTCGACGATCTGGTGCGCCACGCGGGCACCTGGTCATTCGTCGCCGTCGCGCCCGATCGGGAGCTGATGCTGCAGCGGGTTCGCGCGGTCGCGCAAGGCTCAACCGGCCTCGACGGACGGGTCGAGATGCCGATGACCACCCGTTGCTACCGGGCGCGGCGCCGCTGAGCGAAGCCGGACCGGCTCGGGGTCGCGGCCTCAGCCGGCGGCGAGGTCCAGGGCGATGTCGAGGATCGGCGAGGAGTGGGTCAATGCCCCCACGCTGAGGTAGTCGACGCCGGTGCCGGCGTAGTCCCGCGCCACCGGCAGCGTCAGCCCACCGGTCGCCTCGATCTCGACCGTCTCGCCTGTCCCGCGGACCGCGGCGACGGTCTGCCGCAGCTGCGGGACCGACATGTTGTCGCAGAGCAGGAAGCGGGCCCCAGCGGCGACCGCCTCCAGCGCCTCGGCGGTCGAGGTCACCTCCACCTGCACCGGCACCTGCGGCGCGCTGCGCCGAACCGCCTCGAACGCGGCGGTGAGCGATCCGGCAGCCAGCTTGTGGTTGTCCTTGATCATCGCGACGTCGAACAGGCCCATCCGCTTGTTCGTGCCGCCACCGCAGCGGACGGCGTACTTCTCCAGCGCCCGCAACATCGGGGTGGTCTTGCGGGTGTCCAGCACCTTCGCACCAGTGCCCTCCAGCGCGTCTGCCCAGCGCCGCGTGTGCGTGGCCACCCCGCTCAGCCGGCTCAGCAGGTTCAGCATGGTGCGCTCGCCGGTGAGGATCACCTGGGTCGAACCCCGGAGTATGGCGAGCACGTCGCCCCTTACCACCGAGTCGGTGTCGGCCTTGCGCAGCTCCACCTCCAGAGGACTCGCCTCCAGCCGGGCAGCCACCTCACCGAAGACGAGGGCCACCATCGGCACCCCGGCCAGCACACCCGCCTCACGGGCGACGACAGAGGCCGTGCTGCGCTGCTCGGGCGGGATGGTCGCCGAGGTCGTCACGTCGACACCGCCGGGTCCGCCGAGGTCCTCGTCCAGGGCGGCACGGATCACCGTCCACGCGCTCCGGGCCGGAAAGGCCAGGTCGCCGCCGCTCATCGAGGGTCCTCTCCTGCCACAGGTACGAAACGGGTCTGCAGTTGTCCGCCCGGGGCGCGCGTGGCGTAGGTGTGGCCGCGCCAGCGCAGGTCGTCACGCTCGGGGAAGTCCGATCGCACGTGGCCGCCTCTGGTCTCCTGGCGCAGCGCGGCCAAGTGGGTCAGCGTCTGGCCGACGTGCAGCAGGTTGGCGGTCTCCCACGCGAGCGGGCCTGGCAGCTCACTGGAGTCCATCGCGGCGACCTCCTGCAGCGCCTGCGCTGTTGCTCGCAGCGATCCGGTCGAGCGTACGGCGCCCGCTCCGGCGGTCATCGTCCGCTGGATCGCGGTACGGGCGGCGGCCGGCACCAGCGCACCGCCGCCGTTGCAGCCACCGTCACCGCTGCCGCTGCCGCTGCCGCTGCCGCCGCCGCTGCCGCCGTCGCCGCCGCCCGGGGCAGCCGGCACGCTGGCCGGAAGCTCGCCGCTCCCGAGCCGTCGGGTGACGTCGTCGGCGATCCGGGCGGCGAAGACCAGACCCTCCAGCAGCGAGTTGGACGCCAGTCGGTTGGCACCGTGCACGCCGGTGCAGGACACCTCACCGCAGGCGTACAGGCCGTCGAGCGACGAGCGGCCAACGAGGTCGGTGCGCACCCCCCCGCTGGCGTAGTGCTGGGCCGGCGCCACCGGAAGCAGCTGCGTGGCGGGGTCGAAGCCCAACTCGCGACAGCGCGCCACGATCGAGGGGAAGCGCCGCTCCATGAACTCCCGGCCGAGGTGCCGTGCATCGAGCCACACGTGGTCCGAACCGGTGCGGGCCATCCGCGCGACGATCGCGCTGGCGACTACGTCACGCGGCGCGAGGTCGGCCATGGGATGGACGTCCGTCATGAAGCGCACGCCGTCGTCGTCGACGAGGAAGGCGCCCTCGCCGCGCAGGGCCTCGGAGATCAGCGGCTGCTGCCCCTGAGAGCCCTCGCCGAGCCACAGGACCGTCGGGTGGAACTGGACGAACTCGAGGTCGGCGACGACCGCGCCCGCGCGCAGCGCTGCCGCCACCCCGTCACCCGTGGCGACAGGGGGGTTGGTGGTCGAGGAGTAGACCATGCCGAGGCCGCCGGTCGCGAGGACGACGGCCCGGCCCAGGGCCGCGCCCACCCCGTCGATCTGGCCCTCGCCGAGCACGTGCAAGGTGACGCCGCATACCCGGCCGTCGCCGTCCTTGAGCAGGTCGACGACCAGCGCGTGCTCCAGGACCTCGATGCCGGGGTCGTCCTGGACCACGCGGAGAGCGGCGATCAGGGCGCGGGAGATCTCCTTGCCGGTCGCGTCCCCGCCGGCGTGGGCGATCCGGTCCCGGTGATGACCGCCCTCGCGGGTCAGCGAGATCTTGCCGTCCACGCCGCGGTCGAACTCCGTGCCGAGCGCCATCAACTCGCGCACCCGAGCCGGGCCCTCGAACACGAGCGCGCGCACGGCGTCCCCGTCGCACACGCCGGCTCCCGCGACGAGCGTGTCGCGCAGGTGCTCGTGCGGCGAGTCGGCGGGGTCCAGCGCCGCCGCGATCCCGCCCTGTGCCCACTGGGTCGACCCCTCCGAGAGCACGGTCTTGGTGACCAGCAGCACGCGGTCGACGCGCCGGCGCAGACGTAGAGCGGCGGTCAGACCGGCGATACCGGAGCCCACGACGATTACGTCCGCGGCGACTGTCCACCCCGGCGCCGCGGCAAGCAACCGGTCCGGCAGCGTCACGGGCAGCACTGCCGCCTCGTCCGGGAGTGCCGTCACCTGCCACCGGACTCGACGCCGAGAGCCGGACCCGCCGCGATCGAGGAGACGGCCAGCGGACCGCCGCCAGGCCCGACCGCGACCGGTGCGTTGTCGATCAGCCGCGTGGTGCCCACCCGACCGGCAACGGCGATCAGGGCCTCGCCGCGGTACCACTCCGGCACGTCCTCGAGCGTCGAGGGGTGCACCAGCACCAGGTAGTCGACGAGCACCAGCGGCTCGCGCACGAGCACGGCGCGCGCCGCCCGGCGGATGGCGGACGGCCCCTCGGTGGCGGCCGTCGTACCGGCGTCCAGGGCCCGGGACAGGGCGAGCGCGACCTGCCGGTCCGAGTCGGTCAGGTAGGTGTTGCGGCTGCTCAGGGCCAACCCGTCCTGCTGGCGGACCGTCGGCACGGAGACGATCTCGACGGGGAAGTCCAGGTCGCGGACCATGCGGTTGATCAGGAGCAACTGCTGGGCGTCCTTCTGGCCGAAGTACGAGCGATCGGCGCCGGTGAGGTGCAGCAGCTTGCCGACCACCGTCAGGACGCCGTCGAAGTGGCCGGGCCGCGCCTGCCCTTCGAGGACCGCACCCAGCGGTCCGGCGGAGACCCGGACGCTGGGGTCGCCATCGGGGTAGACGACATCGGGGGTGGGCAGGAACACGACGTCGGCCCCTTCGCGGGTGCACAGGTCGAGGTCGGAGTCCACCGTGCGCGGATAGCGGGACAGGTCCTCGCCCGGCGCGAACTGCAGGGGGTTCAAGAAGACCGTGACGACGACGTGGGCGTTGTCCGCTCGCGCCTGGCGGATCAGCCGTACGTGGCCGTCGTGCAGGGCGCCCATCGTCATGACGACCCCGACTGCGCCGGGCCCGAGAGCCGCCCTGGCGTCGATCAACTCGGTGCGGGTCCGGGCGACCTGCGGCCCGGGGGTCGCCGGGACATCGCTCACCGAGGGCCGTCCGGTTCGGCAAGGATGTCGAGCAGGGCCTCAGCGGCGTCGGCGCGGAGCCGGCCACTGGCCAGGGCGCGCTCGGCTGTCGCGCGGGCAAGGGCGAGGTAGGTGGGCAGCACGTCGGGGGTCTCGTCGCTCAGCTCTCGTAGGTGAGCGCCCACCGTACCGGCATCGCCGCGGGCTACCGGGCCGGTCAGTGCGGCGTCACCGAGGCGCAGCGCGTTGTCCAGGGCCGCACCGAGCAGCGGTCCGACCAGGCGGCGGGGTTCCTCGACGCCGGCCGAGCCGAGGATCTGGAGCACCTGCGCGACCAGGGTCACCAGGTGGTTCGCACCGTGAGCCAGGCCGGCGTGATACCGGGCCCGGCTCCGCTCGTCGACCCACACGGGTTCGGCACCCATCTCGACGACCAATGCCTCGGCGACCGCCCGCAGCGGCTCCGGCGCGGTGACGCCGAAGCAGCAGTCGACCAACCGGGACAGGTCCATGGCGGTTCCGGTGAACGTCATGACGGGGTGCAGGGCCAGGGTGAGGACGTGGCTCGGGAGTGCGGGTGCCAGGACGGCGGTCCCGTAGCGGCCGGAGGTGTGCACGACCAGCTGGCCGGCGCGCCAGGCGCCCGTCGCGGTCAACCCGGCGACCAGTGTGGGCAGCGCATCGTCGGGCACCGTCAGCAGGAGGAGCTCCGCCCGGTCGACGACGTCCTCGACCGGCCGCACCGGTATCCCCGGCAGCAGCGCGCGCGCCCGCTCGCGAGAGGCATCGCTCACGCCGGACACCGCCACCACCCGGTGACCGGCCTGATGGAGCGCGGCTCCCAGGACGGCACCGACCCGGCCGGCGCCGACCACCCCCACGTCCAGACGGGCGGGCCGCTCGCTCTCCCGCGGCAGGTGACCTATGGTGCTCACCGGCGGAACGCTACGCGGCAGTTCCCCGCGGGGTGGCAAGGTGGTCCCATGCGTGAGGTGACCCAGTCCAGCAAGCTCTCCGACGTCTGCTACGACATCCGCGGACCTGTGCTCGAGCAGGCCAAGCGGATGGAGGACGAGGGGCACCGCATCCTCAAGCTCAACATCGGCAACCCGGCCCCCTTCGGCTTCGATGCACCCGAGGCGCTGCTCGTCGACGTCATCCATAACCTGCCCAGTGCGCAGGGTTACAGCGACAGCAAGGGCCTGCTGTCCGCGCGCCGAGCCGTGGCGCAGTACTTCGAACAGAAAAACGTCGTAGGCGTGGACATCGAGGACATCTATCTCGGCAACGGCGTCAGCGAGCTGATCGTGATGGCTTTGCAGGCGTTGCTGGACAACGGCGATGAGGTGCTGATCCCCACCCCGGACTACCCGCTCTGGACCGCGGCGGTCAGCCTGGCCGGAGGGCGACCGGTCCACTACCTGTGCGACGAACAGGCGGGGTGGTGGCCCGATTTGGCCGACGTGGCGGCCAAGATCACCGACCGCACGAGGGCGCTGGTGGTGATCAACCCCAACAATCCCACGGGCGCGGTCTACCCCGACGAGGTCCTCGCGCAGCTTGCCGAACTGGCCCGGCAGCACGACCTGGTGATCATGTCGGACGAGATCTACGACAAGATCCTGTACGGCGACGCCACCCATACCAGCACGGCGACCTTCGCCCCCGACCTGCTCTGCCTGACGTTCAACGGCCTCTCCAAGGCCTACCGGCTGGCCGGCTTCCGCAGCGGATGGATGGGGTTGTCCGGGCCGAAGGCGCAGGCCCGCAGCTACATCGAGGGGCTGGACATCCTGGCCAACATGCGGCTGTGTCCCAACGTGCCGTCCCAGCACGCCATCGCCACGGCACTCGGCGGCCACCAGAGCATCGCCGACCTGGTGCTCCCCGGCGGCCGCCTGCGCGAGCAGCGAGACCTCGCCTACGACTTGCTGACCCAGATCCCCGGTGTGTCGTGCGCCAAGCCGGACGGCGCGCTCTACCTGTTTCCCCGGCTCGATCCGGCGGTGCACGCGATCGTCGACGACCAGCGGTTTGCGCTGGACCTGCTGTTGGAGCAGAAGCTGCTGGTCGTCCAGGGCACCGGTTTCAACTGGGTGCGTCCCGACCACTTCCGACTGGTCACCCTCCCACCCGTCGCCGACCTGGAGGACGCGATGGGCCGGCTTGAGAAGTTCCTGGCAGGCTATCGGCAGTGACTTCGAGCACGACTCAGCCGTTTCGCGACGGTTATGGGGTTCGCGACGGTTATGGGGTTCGCGACGGTCACGGCGTGCGAGACGGTCACGGCGTTCAGGGGCCTCCGACGCGGGCGTGGGTCCCCTGGTCGGATGCCTGGCAGGAAGCCCTGTACGGCGAGGGCGGCTTCTATCGCTCGGCCGCCGGTCCGGCGGGTTCGTTCGCCACCTCGGCTCAGGGCATACCGCTGGCGGGCGAGGTCCTGGCGGGTGCTGTGCTCACGTTGATGCGTCGAGAGGGACTCTCCTCATTCGTCGATTTCGCTTGCGGCAGAGGCGAATTGGTTACGCAAATGCACCGGCTGGCGCCGGACCTCTCGTGCGTCGGCGTCGACGTCGTACCAAGACCACCCGGCCTGCCGGATCAGATCGGCTGGGTCCAGTCAAAGGGCGGAGCGGCGGTGCCGGACGACCTGGGCGTCTCTCCTGGCGCAGGCGGCGTGCTGGTCCTGGCCAACGAGTGGCTCGACGTTGTGCCGTGCACCGTGGCCGAGATCGACGATCATTCGGTGGCGCGAATTGTCCTCGTGCAGCCCGACACCGGTGCCGAGCTGCTCGGGGACCCATTGGACGACACGGATCTGCAGTGGTGCCAACGTTATTGGCCGCCCGGCCGGATGAGTCCCGGCAACCGCATCGAAGTGGGCCGGCCGCGGGACGAGGCGTGGCGAGCTCTGGTCGCAGCGGTATGCCGCGCCCCGGAGCGGGGTCGCGCGCTGGTGGTGGCGGTCGACTACGGCCACACGGCACCGACCCGGCCGGCGGGGGGGACGCTCACCGGCTTCCGCGACGGCCTCCAGGTGCCGCCGACTCCGGACGGCAGCAGCGACCTGACCGCGCACGTCGCGATAGATGCGCTCGGCACCGACGAGCTCGTCGACCAGCGAACCCAGCTGCAGCGCCTGGGCGTTCGCGGCACGCTCCCGGTGCACGCGCTCTCGCGGACGCAGCCCGCGACATACCTGCAGGGCCTTGCCCGGTCCGGCGCGGAGTGCGCGTTGCTCGCACGTGGTGGCCTGGGCGACTTCGTGTGGGCGATCCGCCGTCTCCCGGCGACCGGCCCGGCTGACGCGGCTGGCCCGGCGAGCCCGGCGGGCCCGGCGGGCCCGGCTGGCCCGGCGGGCCCGGGGGGAGTGGACCCGGCGGGCCTGGTGTCGAGCGGACTCCACGGATGACGCCTGCCGCCGGCTCGGCGCCAGGTGAGCTGACCGAGCTGACTGTCGGCATGGGGGCCGGTGCGCTGGCGACGGCCGACATCGCGCTCACCATCGGTCCCCAGCACCCGGGCGCGCACGGGATGCTGCGGCTGCGGCTGGTGGTGGACGGGGAGCGCATCGTCAGCGCCGATCCGATCGTCGGGTACATGCACCGCGGCGCCGAGAAGCTGTACGAGGTCCGCGACTACCGGCAGATCCTGGTGTTGGCTAACCGGCACGACTGGCTGTCCGCATTCAGCAGCGAGTTGGGCGTGGCGATGGCCGCCGAGACGATGCTCGGCATGCAGGTGCCGGCGAGGGCGGTCTGGGCGCGCATGTTGCTGGCCGAGCTCAACCGGGTGCTGAGCCACCTGATGTTCCTCGGTTCATATCCGCTCGAGCTGGGAGCCGCGACGCCGACCTTGCATTCCCTGCCCGAGCGGGAGGCGCTTCAGGCGGTGATGGAGGAGGCGTCCGGGGGCCGGATGCACTACATGTTCAACCGCGTCGGCGGTCTCAAGCAGGATCTTCCCGCGGGATGGTTCGGCCGCGTCGACGCTGCCGCGTCGGCCGTAAGGCGTGGGCTGCCCGCCCTGGCGGACATGACCGTCGGCAACGAGGTCGTGCAGGCGAGCGCGAAGGGAGTCGGCGTCCTCACCCGGTCGACGGCGACGGCCTACGGCGTGAGCGGTCCGATCGCGCGCGCGGCCGGTGTGGACCTCGACCTCCGGCGCGACGAGCCCTACCTTGCGTATGCCGAGCTGTTCGGTCCTGGTGGCCCCGGCCGCGTGGTGACCCGGACGGCGGGTGACTGCTTGGCCCGGCTGGAGGTGCTGTGCGAGCAGATGGAGGTCAGCCTGGACCTCGCCGAGCACTGCCTCAGCGTGCTCGGCGGCCTGCCGGCCGGACCGATCAACATCAAGCTGCCGAAGGTGCTGCGAGTCCCCGAAGGGCAGATCTACCTCGCCACGGAGAATCCGCTCGGCTTCAACGGCTACTACCTGGTATCGCGCGGTGACAAGACGCCGTGGCGGCTCAAGCTCCGCTCGGCGTCGTTCAACAACATCTCTGTCCTGGCGCGATTGCTCCCCGGCAACACCGTCTCCGACCTGGTCGCCATCCTGGGCTCGATGTTCTTCGTTGTCGGAGACGTAGACAAGTAGCGCCCTGTGCGCCACAGCCGCTCCCGAACTCAGGAGCAGGCATTGGGGAAGGGCCGTTCCTTGCGCAAGGCCATCCCGCTGGCCGGGACCGCCTTGTGCGACACCGCCGCCTTGCGCACTTCGTGGCGGCTACAGGCGGCTCGGCGACGCAGTTGACCGCCACGATGTGCGCAAGGCCGTCGCCAACCGGAAGCCCGTCAACCAGCCATTGCGCCGCGGCCCGCCTTGCGCAACCTGTGGCCACTGAGCGCCAGCCGGAGCCGCCTTCCGACCACCACTTCGTGCGCAAAGCGTCCCGGAGCGGCCCGGCGGGAGTGGGGTCAACTTGGCGCCGGGCCAACTGAGCGACTGCCGGGTGGCCGTTCGGCCTAACCCCTGCGCCCCGACCCGCCTTGCTCAACCTGTGGCCGCTGAGCGACAGCCGGAGCCGCCTTCCGACCACCACTTCGTGCGCAAAGCTTCCGGGATCGGCGTCACGGGAGCCGGGGCAACGCGGAGCCGGGGCAACGCGGAGCCGGGGCGGCGGGGCGGTAGGGGGCGGCGGGGGTAGGGGTAGGGGGCGAGCTTCAGCGAGCGTCGTCGTCGCCGTCCAGCCGGCACATCCGCTGCACCATCAGCCCCGCGGCGACGATCGCCATCGAACCTGCGGTAAGCGCCGCCACCCGCAATCCCTGGCCGCGCACCGTGGGGACATCCAGGTTCGGCAGCAGGATCAGCCCCTGCGCGACGTACCAGCCGGTGGCGGCTGCTCCGGTCAGCGCCGCCGCCTGCGCCAGCACCAGCGTGCGCCATGCCCGCAGGGCCGTCATGGGGCGCCGGCCTTTGGCGTTCGGCCGGCCCAACCGGTATCGGCGTACCGGCACTCCGACGACGTAGACCCCGACCGCCATGGCCAGCAGCAACACCGCGCCGCCCCAGGAGACCTGCGGGGCGCTGTGGCCGCCGCCCACCCAGAACCGGAGCACGGCATAACCGACCAGGGCGACAACCGCGGCCACCGTGGCCACCAGGGTCAGGTGCACGCCCCGGCCCGAGTTCACCATCGCGGGCTCCAGCCGGGACCGGGCCACACGCCGATGTCGTCCCCCGGGCCGTACCCGCCGTACCCGCCGTCCCCGCCGCCGCCCCCGCCGTCACCGGGGTCCCCGCCGTCCCCCGGGCCGCACCCGCCGCCGGCGCCGTCACCCGCCCCAAGCGTCCCGAGGGCCTCGAGCAGCTCGCTCACCGCCACGACGTCCGGGCCGTGCCGGAACCGGGCCAACGGATCGGCGTCGAGCCACGGCCGCAACACGAACGCCCGCTCCGCCGCCCGAGGGTGGGGCAGGGTCAGGCCGCCGGCGGAGCTGATCGTGTCGGAGCCCGCGGCCGGGTCGCCGTACTGGATCAGGTCGAGGTCGAGCGTCCGGGGACCCCACCGTATGTCGCGCCGCCGCCCGTGCCGCGCCTCGATCGCCTGGAGCTCGCCGAGCAGCACGACCGGTGGAAGCCGAGTGGACGCGAGCACGACCGCGTTGAGGTAGTCCGGCTGGACCGGTCCGCCGACGGGGCGGGTACGGAAGAGCCGCGACACCTGCCGGAGCGTCAGCCCGTCGACGGCCCCGAGGTTGCGCACCGCCGACAACAGGGTCGCCCGCACCGTGTCGGGGCTGCCCTCGTTGGCCCCCAGGGCGATCACGACCGGCACGGCCCGCTCACGCCGAACATGTACCGAGACGTCGGCGAACGGCACGCCTACCGGTGCCTGGGGCTTGTGCACCGTCACCTCGACTGCCTGGACCCCGCCGCGGAGCAGGGCCGATGCGGCGATGCGCTCGGCGACAGTCTCTATCAGGTCGGCCGGCGGTCCCTCGACTACGGATACGGCGTCCGCCGCGACCTCGGCGTAGTTGACGGTGTCGGCCAGATCGTCGCTCGCCGCGGCGGGGCGCAGATCGACCTCCAGGACGAGGTCGACGACGAACACCTGGCCCTGCTTCCGCTCGATCGCAAGGACGCCGTGGTGGCCGCGCGCGCGGAGCCCCGAGAGCGTGATGGTGTCGGTACGGCGGGACCCCTCGGCTGGGGCTGCGGTGGGTGCAGGGTCCGGCACGAAGGAGGTCATGGCGCGCTGGCCGTCTCGGCAACGACGCCGAGCGCCGCCACCGTGCCCGGTACGTCGTGGACGCGGACCGCCCATACACCGGCCTGAGCGGCAAGCACCGTTGTCGCTACCGTGCCGGCGTCACGCTGGTCCGGCGGCCGAGGGTCCTGACCGGGAGCCAGGCCGACCCGCCCGAGGAACGTCTTGCGCGACGTTCCCACCAGGACGGGCAGCCCGAGTGACGCGATGTCGTCGAGGTGGCGCAGCAGCGACCAGTTGTGCTCGGCGGTCTTGGCGAACCCGAAGCCCGGGTCAACGACGAGCTGCTCCCGGGCGACCCCGGCGGCCGTGAGCGCGTCGACTCGCGCGGCCAGCTCGCTGCGCACCTCGGCGACGACGTCGGCGTAGACCGCGCGGGTCTGCATGTCGTGGCTGTGACCGCGCCAGTGCATGACGACGAGTCGGACCCCCGCACCGGCGACCACGGCCGGCATGGCGGGGTCGGCCAGACCACCGCTGACGTCGTTGACGATGGCGGCGCCCGCGGCGATCGCTTCGGCGGCCACCGTCGCGCGCATCGTGTCGACCGACACGGTGGCCCCCCCGGCCGTCAGCGCGGCAACCACGGGTACGACGCGCCGCAGCTCCTCCGCCTCGCTGACCCGCTCCGCCCCCGGCCGCGTCGACTCGCCGCCGACGTCGATCAGGTCGGCCCCTTGAGCCAGGAGCAGCCGGCCGTGCTCGGCGGCCCGGGCCGGGTCGGCCCAGAGGCCCCCGTCGCTGAACGAGTCGGGCGTCACGTTGACGACACCCATGACCAGGGGTTCGGCAGGGCCGGTCACGGACGCTGCCCGCTCAGCCAGTGCAGCTTGGGCCAGGTGAGGAAGGCCTCGGCTTCGAGCGCGGCGATCACGATCCGGGGCAGGTCGCCCGTGCCGGGGTAGACGACGAAGCGAGGGCTCCACTCCGGCTGGAACTTGGCGTTGAACCGGTAGAGGCTCTCGATCTGGAACCACCTCGAGGCGAAGACCAGCACCCGGCGCCACGCTCGCAGGAACGGCCCGGCGCCGAGCCGTTCGCCCCGCTCGAGGGCGGACCGAAAGGCCGCGAAGTTCAGCGAGACTTCGTCGACGCCCAGCCGCCTCCCGGCACACAGCGCATCGACGATCATCAACTCGTTGACGCCGGGATCTGCGGTGCGGTCGCGGCGCATGACGTCGAGCGACATACCGCGCGGTCCCCACGGCACGAACTGCAGGAACGCGCGGATCATGCCGTCCTGGCGGGCCACAACGAAGACCGCGTCGGGGTCGAGCGGGTCCACCAACCGGCCGAGTGCCATCGAGAAGCCCCGCTCGGTCTCCGTGCCCCGCCACGCGGCCGCATCGCCGACGGTTCTTTGACGCTCGGTCTCTGACACCTCGCGCGAGCGCACGACCTCGGTGGTGTAACCGGCGCGGCGGACGCGCTTGACCATCTGGCGCACGTTGCGCATCGGTCGGCCGTCGAGGGAAAAGGCCGCGGCGTCGACCACAGCCTCGTCGCCGAGCTCGAGGGCGCTGAAGCCGGTCTCGCGGCACCACACCGTCCCCGCCTGCTCGGAGCACCCCAGCACGGCCGGCGTCCACGCGTGCGACTGCGACTGGCCGAGGAAGTTCTCGATCGCCCCGGGCCAGGCCTCGGGGTCGCCGAGCGGGTCGCCGCTGGCGAGCATCACCCCGGACACCACGCGGTAGGCGATCGCCGCCTTCCGGGTGTCGGACCAGACGACACTCTTGTCGCGGCGCAGGTTGAAGTAGCCGAGCGAATCGGGATGCCGTGCAAGCAGAACGCGCATCGCCGCCTCGTCCTCGTCGGTCAGCGACGGGTGCGGCTCGGACGGACGCAGGAACAGGTAGATCGTCGTGAGCGAGGTCATCAGCCCCAGCCCCAGCAGTAGCGCGCCGATGACGTCGCCGGTGCGGTCGGGCCGGAAGGTGAGCGGCCCGTCGGTCCCCACCAGCCCGGCCAGGACCTGGTATGCCGTGTCGCCGGCGGACGGTGGGCCGCCGACCACTTCCGCCCGGCGAAGCCAGATGACCAGCACTCCCAGTCCGAGGCTGATCGCGGTCAAGCCGAAGAACACCCGCACGGCCATCCATCGCGTGGTGGGATCCCCGAGGGCATAGAACTGCCGGCGGTAGGTCAGGACGACGGCCAGCACGAGCGCCGAGAGCAGCGTCGCCAGCGGCTCGACCTTGACGACATGCAGCAGGACGCTGAAGCTCAGCAAGAAGACCACGGCGCGCCAGGCCCGGCGCTTGCGCCGGCGCAGGGCATGGGCGAGCAGCAGCAGGAAGATGCCGAGGACCACCGTCAGCGCGGCGGCGGCGTTGCCCACCGCCCCAGGCACCGCGTCAGCCAGCGGATGTAGCCGGTGCCGCCATCCCCTGGTCAGGCCGCTGGCGATGTCGAGGAAACCGACCAGGTAGGTGAGCGCCCCCAGGACCCGGGGGACTTTGCTCTGCCGCGCAGCGAGCCCGGTGAGGACGGCGGACACCGACGGCGGACGATGTAGTGACGCCTGTCCGGTCACCGCCCGGTCACCGGCGGCCGCCGAGCGCCAGCCCCATGGCCTCGGCCCGGGTGGCGGGATCGCGCAACTGGCCGCGGACGGCGGAGGTGATGGTGCGGGCGCCGGGCCGGCGGACGCCGCGCATCGACATACACAGGTGTTCGCACTCGATGACGACCATCACGCCCTTCGGTGCCAGTTGCTCGACCAGCGAGTCGGCGATCTGGGTGGTGAGCCGTTCCTGGACCTGCGGCCGGCGGGCGAACACGTCGACCAGCCGGGCCAGCTTGGAAAGGCCCGTCACCCGGCCGTCGCGGCCGGGGATGTAGCCCACGTGGGCGACGCCGTGGAAGGGCAACAGGTGGTGCTCGCAGGTGCTGTACAGCTCGATGTCCCGCACCATGATGAGCTCACTGTGGCCGATCTCGAATGTGGTCGCCAGCACGTCCGAGGCCTGCCGGCCCACTCCGGAGAACATCTCGGCGTAGGCACGGGCCACCCGCTCCGGGGTGTGGGTCAGCCCCTCCCGCCCGGGATCCTCTCCGATGGCCAGGAGCAGCTCACGGACGGCGGCCTCGATGCGGGGCAGGTCAATGGGAGCCTGGATCGACATACCCACCCTCGGGCACTTCGATCACCGCCGTCGCAGGATGCTCCTCGATGACCTGCGTGTCCTGGGGAGCGGGACCGTAGCCGTTGTGGCCGTTCGCGCTGCCGTTGGACATTGCCGCCCGCTCGCCCGGGGTCAGCACCGGAGGCAGGTCACTCACGTGACGGCTGTCGCTGGAGAGCCAGACGGGCCGGGCTGGGCGCTTGACGATGGGCTTGAAGATCTCGGCCAGTTGGTCCTTGCCGAGCGTCTCCTTCTCGAGCAGCTCCAAGACGAGGTGGTCGAGCACGGCGCGGTTGTCGTTGAGGACGTGCCACGCCTCGTCGTGTGCGGCGTCGATGAGCCGGCGGATCTCCTCGTCGATGATCCCGGCCACCTCCTCGGAGTAGTCACGCTGGTGACCCATGTCGCGGCCGAGGAAGACCTCGCCCTGCTCCTGGCCCAGCTTGATCGCACCGACCCGCTCGCTCATGCCGAACTGGGTGACCATCTTGCGGGCCAGGCTGGTGGCCTTGTCGATGTCGTTGGACGCACCGGTGGTCGGGTCGTGGAAGACCATCTCCTCGGCCACGCGGCCGCCGAGCGCGTAGGAGAGTTGGTCCAGGATCTCGTTGCGCGTGGTGGAGTATTTGTCATCGAGCGGCATCACCATCGTGTAACCGAGGGCACGCCCTCGCGGCAGGATCGTCACCTTGGTGACCGGGTCCGTGTGCCGCATCGCCGACGCCACCAGCGCGTGGCCGCCCTCGTGGTAAGCGGTGATCTTCTTCTCTTTGGCGCTCATGATCCGGGTGCGCTTCTGCGGGCCGGCGACCACCCGGTCGATGGCCTCGTCGAGGGCGTCGTTGGTGATGATCGTGCCGCTGCTGCGGGCGGTGAGCAGGGCCGCCTCGTTGAGGACGTTGGCCAGGTCGGCGCCGGTGAACCCCGGGGTACGCCGGGCGACCGCGAGCAGGTCGACGTCTGGCGCCAGCGGCTTGCCCCGCCCGTGCACCTGCAGGATCCGGTTGCGGCCGAGCATGTCGGGAGCGTCCACCGCGATCTGCCGGTCGAACCGGCCGGGACGCAGCAGCGCCGGGTCGAGGATGTCGGGCCGGTTGGTGGCGGCGATCAGGATGACGTTGGTCTTGACGTCGAAGCCGTCCATCTCGACCAGGAGCTGGTTGAGGGTCTGCTCGCGCTCGTCGTGGCCGCCGCCGAGCCCCGCCCCGCGGTGCCGGCCGACGGCGTCGATCTCGTCGACAAAGACGATGGCGGGCGCGTTGGCCTTGGCCTGCTCGAACAGGTCACGGACCCGGGAGGCGCCGACACCGACGAACATCTCGACGAAGTCGGAGCCGGAGATGGAGTAGAACGGCACCCCGGCCTCACCCGCGACGGCCCGGGCGAGCAGCGTCTTACCCGTGCCCGGCTGACCGTAGAGCAGCACGCCCTTGGGGATCTTGGCGCCCACAGCCAGGAACTTGGCCGGCTCGGCAAGGAACTCCTTGATCTCCTGGAGCTCCTCGACGGCCTCGTCGGCGCCCGCCACGTCGGCGAAAGTGACCTTGGGCATGTCCTTGGTGGCGAGCTTGGCGCGGCTCTTGCCGAAGCTCATGACCTTGGACCCGCCGCCCTGCGTCTGGCTCATCAGCAGCCAGAACAGGCCGAGGAACAACATGAACGGCAGCAGCGTGAACAGTAGGGAGGTCAACCAGTTGGTCTGGGGGGGAGCGTCGTTGTAGCCGCTCGGCGGGATGCGCTGGTTGAGCAGGCGCACCAGCTCCGGACCGCGCGCCTCGACGTAGTACGTCTCCACCCGGTTCGCCTTGGTGACGCCGCCGCCGCTGTACGTGACGCCCGGCTTCAGGGTCAAGTCCAGCCGGTCGGTGTCGACGAACTTGGCAGAAGCCACCGAGCCGCCGCTGATCAGCTTCTCCGCCGCGGAGGTGTCGATGCGGCTGTAGCCGCCGTTGCCCCCCAGGGAGACGAACAACACGCCGATGGCAACGACCAGCACCACCCATACCATCGGGGTGCGAAGGATGCGCTTCCAGTCCATGTATCTGCCGGAACCGTGCGGTCCCGTCCCTCCTGATCGCTCGGCCCGAGTCGCCCGCGGCGCTCGTCTTGTGCTCACGGCGGCCTCGTGATGACGGTACACCGCATCACCGACGGCCAAGCCTGCGAGGCATTCCTGCTGGTCAACGTGCAGGCATGCGCAGGTGTTCCGAATCGACCGGCCCGTATCGGCTGCGCCTGCATCCATTTCGGATGCCTGTGCCACTGTCGCCGCCGGGTCGCGCAGGCCGGGGCCGGGACGGGTCAGGTGTAGACGTGCGGTGCCAGCGTGACGACGTCGCGCAGATTGCGGTAGCGCTCCGCGTAGTCCAGGCCGTAGCCGACGACGAACTCGTTGGGGATGTCGAACCCGACGTATCGGACGTCCACGTCGACCTTGCTGGCGTCGGGCTTGCGCATCAGCGCGCAGATCTCGACCGAGGCGGCGCCGCGCGACGCAAGGTTCGATCGCAGCCAGGACAGCGTCAGGCCCGAGTCCACGATGTCCTCGACGATCAGGACGTGCCGGCCGCTGATGTCGGAGTCCAGGTCCTTGAGGATGCGCACGACGCCCGAGGACTTCGTGCCCGAGCCGTAGGACGAGATGGCCATCCAGTCCATCGGCGCCGTGCCCGGCATCGCCCGCATCAAGTCGGACATCACCATGACGGCGCCCTTGAGGACCCCGACCAGCAGTACGTCCTTGCCCTCGTAGTCCGCCCAGATCTGCTGGGCCAGGTCGTCGATGCGGGCCAGGATCCGATCCTCGGTAAGCAGCACCCGCTCGAGGTCGGCGCCCATCTGCGCAGCCTCCACGGCCACCTCCCTGCTTCGTCGGTATTCCCGTGCCGCTGGCTCTGCTGGCGGCCTATTCAACCGGACCGGCCGGCTCGAGCCGCACCACGGGCCCGCAGCGTCTGGCCTGCACCCGCCCGGGCAGCTGGATGGGCCCCTGCCCGTGCCAGTGCAGGACCAGTGCGTCGAGCGCGTGCACGTGGACGGAAAACAGCGACCCAGGCGGTGAGCCCGCCTCGATCGCGACCGCACGCCATACCCGCGTGCGGATCGCATCCGGCAGTGCGGCGATCGCGACGACGTCGAGCGGTCCGTCCCCGAGCTCCGCCCGGGAGCGCAGGGCCATCGCCTCCAGGGCCTCGCTGTCCTGACGCAGCAGGTCGGCCGAGCGGGCCAGCGACTCGCCGATACCCGGTCCGAGTTCCGCCTCGATCGAGCTGAGCAGCCGCCGCGCCCTCACCCTGCGGTATGCCGGGTCCTGGTTGTGCGGGTCGTGCCACGGTTCGAGGCCCAGCGTGGCGCACGCGGCCTCGGTCGTCGCCCGGCCGACGTCGAGCAGCGGCCGGTGGAACAGGCCCCGGCGGCGCGGGATACCGGACAGCGAGCGCGCTCCGGATCCGCGGGCCAGGCCGAGCAGGACCTGCTCGGCCTGGTCGTCTCGGGTGTGCCCGACCAGGACCATCTGGGCGCCGTGGCGGCCGGCCAGGTCGAGCAGGGCCGCGTAGCGTGCCTTCCGCGACGACGCCTCGGGACCCGAGCCGTCACGCTGCACCCGGACCCGTTCGACGTCCACCGGCGCCAGGCCGAGGTCGCTGCACTGCTGCGCCGCGTGCGCGGCCACCGAGTCGGAGCCGTCCTGCAGTCCATGGTCGACGACGACCGCACCGGCCCGTAGACCGAGCGACGGCGCCTCGTGCGCCGCTGCCGCCGCGAGTGCGAGCGAATCGGCGCCGCCGCTGCACGCGACGAGGACCAGCGCCCGACCCCCCGGATCTACGGGGTCAACCGGATCTGCAGAGTCTCCGGTGGCCGCCGTGTCGCCGGCTGCGCCGAGGCCGGCGAGCGTGCGCCGTACGGCGAGACGGACCTCTGCCACTGCGGGATGTGGTCCTGTCACCGGCGACAACCCCCGCTAGCCGTGGACCCTCGCGACCCAGCTGAGCGGTTCCTCGATCTCCGTGGGCAGCGGGAGCGTCTCGGGGGAGGTCCACACGGCGTTGAACCCGTCGACGCCAACCCGGTCGGTGACCGTGCGGACGAACGCCGCACCGTCGCGGTACTGGCGCATCTTGGCCTCCAGGCCGAGCAGCCGGCGCAGCAGGAGGTCGACTCCGCCGAGTCCGTCCCGGCGTTTCTCGAATCTCGACCGGATGACGTCCACGGTCGGCACGATCTTGGGTCCGACGTCGTCCATCACGACGTCGGCGTGGCCTTCCAGCAACGACATCACGGCGGTGAGCTGAGCGATCGTCGCCCGCTGCTCCGACGTGGCGAACAGGTGAGCCAGGCCGCTGCCGCCCGCTCCGAGCGCCTCCGGCACCCGCCGGGCGATCTCCAGGAGCCTCTCGCCGAGCTGGTCGGGATCTGGCACCAGATCGACGGTGAGCGTCCGCGCCGTGGAAACGATGTGGTCCCGCAACCACGGGACGGCGGTGAACTGGACCCGGTGGGTCTCCTCGTGCAGGCACACCCAGAGCCGGAAGTCCCCGGGGTCGACGCCCAGTTCCCGCTCGGTCTGCAGGATGTTGGGGGCCACCAGCAGGAGGCGAGGCGTCCCTTCCGGTGCCAGGTCGTACTGGCCCAGCACCTTGGTGGCGAGGAACGACATCAGCGCACCGGCCTCGCCGCCGGTGATCTTGCCTCCCACCTGTGCCGCGAGGGGCCCCGGCGTCACCTTCCGCTTCGCGGCGAGCTTGTCGATGACGGGGTCGAGCATCCCCTGGAGCGAGTCGACGTTGGCGTCGATCCAGCGCGGGCGGTCGATGATCAACGCGGGATGGGCGCTCGCCGGCGCCTGCAGTCGGGAGGTCTCGGCGACCGGCCAGGCCGCTCGCGTGGCGCAGGACCGCAGGTCAGCGACAGCTTCGTTCGCCTCGGCCGGCGTGACGCGGGGTCCGCCGGCGATGAGTCGGCGCCCGGTCGACTTGGCGAAATCCCAGTCGACGTAGTCCTGCGCCGCGCCATTCGACGGCTCGCTCACCGGTGTCGTCATGGCTCCACCGTAAGCGGGTCAGCGGCATCCGCAGCCGGCGAGGGTGGCCACGACCCGGTCCAGGGCCGCCCGGGCCGCCTGACCGCCTGCCGCCGGAATCTGGTCCGCCTGGACCGCGAAGGTCAGCAGCCGGCCGTCACGGTCTACCACCGTCCCGGCCACGGCACTGACCCCGGTGAGCGTCCCGGTCTTGGCCCTGGCCACTCCGGCCGCGGCGTGGGCCGAGGCGGCGTGGAAACGGGCCTTGAGGGTGCCGCTCACCCCCGCGACCGCCAGCCGCGCGACGACCTGCTGCAACGCCGGGTCGTGCCCGTCGGCTGCCAGGTCGAGCACGTCGACCAGCACCCGCGGCGGGATGGCCGAGCCACGGGACAGCCCGGAGGCGTCGACCAGCCGGACTCCGGAAACGTCGATGCCGAGGTGCCGCACCGTGCGGACGACGAATGCTGCGACCTCCCCGAAGCTGCTGCCGTCGCCTGCCTGTACGGCCGCCCGGCGGGCCACGGTCTCGGTGAGGGCGTTGTCGCTCGAGATCAGCGCCACGCCCAGCACTTCGGCGACCGGGGCCGAGGTGACGGCGCCCAGCTGAACGGCGTGGGCAGCTGCCCGAGTCCGTCGCACTGCACCGGTGACGGCAACACCGTGGGCCTGCAGTGCTGCGACGAACGCCTGGGTCGCGACCATGGCGGGGTCGGCCGGCGCGGCCCTGCCTCTGACCGCTCGCCGGTTGGACAGGCCGAGCATCGTGACCGGACCGGTGAACCCTTCGGCGATGTCCGCTGCCAACCATCCTGGTGCGTAGCGCGGGCCTGCGGCGATGTGGTCGTCCAGACCCACCTGGACCGAGCGCACCTGCTGGGTCAGCAGGGCGGTGGCGACCTGAGCCGCCAGGTCTCCCAGACCGGCTCGGCTCGACACGGTGTCGGGGTTGCCCTTGCCGGTCCCGAGCAGGCTGTCGCCCCCCGCCACCAGCACCACCGACCGGGCCGTGCCGCCCTGAACGACCCGCGTGGTCGTCGTTGCCGCAGGCCCGAGGATGCCGAGGGACGCGGCGGCCGTGAGCAGCTTGGTCGTCGACGCGGGAGTTCGGGGGGTGTCACCGGCCCGGCCGAACAACTCCTTGCCGGTCGCGCCGTCGCGGACGACCATGCCGACGGAGCCGCCGAGGCGCGGGTCCCGAAGGACGCCCGACAGCCGGGACGCAAGCACCGCCCGGGACGGCCGGGGCGCCGTACGGTCCAGGCCGGCCAGCGGGGCCGCCGGAGGGACGGTGACCGGCACGGTGGCCGAGGGCGCGGCGCCCGCAGGGAGGTTGGCCGAGGGCGCGGCGGCCGAGGGGCCGGAAGCCCCCGACGGCTGCGGGACCTCGGCCGGCGACGCGATCGTCAGGATGCCCGGCACGCGGTCGTAGGCGTCGAGGGCGGCATACCCGCTGGTCCCGGCCACCAGCACGGCGGCAGCGGAGGCGAGGACGCGGAGGCGACGCAATGGCGCCTCCCGGGGCGAGAACGAGGCGGATGGGGAACACTGACGAGAACCCGGCCACTGTAAGTCGGGGCACCGCCACTCGGGAAAGGCCAGCGCCGTGGAGTTCGACGTCACGATCGAGATCCCGAAGGGACAGCGCAACAAGTACGAGGTCGATCACGAGACCGGGCGGATCCGGCTGGACCGGATGTTGTTCACCTCGACGCGCTACCCCGCCGACTACGGCTACATCGAGAACACGCTCGGCGAGGACGAGGACCCGCTCGACGCGCTGGTGCTACTGGAGGAACCCACCTTCCCCGGCTGCCTGATCCGCGTCCGGCCGATTGGCATGTTCCACATGCGCGACGAGAAGGGCGGGGACGACAAGGTGCTCTGTGTGCCGGCCACCGATCCGCGGGTCAGCCACATCACCGACATCTCCGACATCAGCGACTTCGACCGGCTCGAGATCAAGCACTTCTTCGAGACCTACAAGGACCTCGAGCCCGGCAAGTCCGTCGAGGGCGCGCACTGGGCCGACCGCGAGGAGGCGGAGCAGGAGGTCCGGGTCTCGCTGCAGCGGGCCAAGGACATCGGTATGACGACCGAGCGGTGGAGCGGGCCATCATCGCAGCACGAGAGCGGGTGACGCGCGTCGTATGCGCGGCCTCGACGGGCCGCGGGTGAGGCGCGCTACCAGTGAGCGCGTAACAGGGAGCGTCCCGCGTAGTTGGCGGGGCAGTCCCTGGTGACGGCCATTCGTTCGAGGTTCGCTCGAACCGGTTCGGGTAGTACCCGTAGCCGGTCTGGTCGCTGTCGCCAGTGCTGTTCGGGTTGTGATGACTGGCCCGAAACGTATGCGACACATGTGGCGTGGTCATCATCGTCGAACGTAGGATTGGAGCTCAGCGGTCACCTGGCGAAAGAAGTGGAAGGTCGGCGGGGACCAACTCGTACGCACGCTGGTCGATGCGATCCGGGCCAACGTCAAGAACGCTGAGGCACGCGACGGTGCCGTCGACGCACGACCCGTCGACCGCCATACCTTCGCCAGTCGTTGCGCCGAGAAGGCTGGAGCCACCTGGCGACTGAGCCGTTGAGGCGCCGTGGAGCTGCGTCCCGCCGCGTCTACTGCTGGAGGCGGTAGGACGTGAGGAAGGCGTCGATGTCGATGCGGCCCTTGGTGACCACGACCTTGATCGTGTGGGTGGCCTTAGTCACTGTGTAGATCTGAGCGTCGACGACACGGTTGACGCTGATGCCGTCGTCGTGGATGGAGGCGAACTTCTTGCCGTCGAGGTAGACGTCCGCGGTGCCCCGCCCAGGGCCGTGGTCGGTCACCAGGGCGAACTGGTTGGCTGTGGCAGTGAAGGACGCGGTCTGGCCGGCCTTGCTGCTCTTGTGCACGCCTCCGCCGCTCCAGATCTTGCCGCTCCCGGTGGTCCATCCGGGGGAGTACGTTGCGGCACCGTCCTGCGTGACGTCCGTGTAGTAGTACAGGAAGTCCCGCGCCGTGGTCCCGTCGGCGCTTGAACCTTCGACCAGGACGTCGCTGGCGCCGGCCGTGAGCTCGCTACTGCCGCTGTTCTGCTTGTGCTCGTAGGTGAAGAAGTTGTACGTCGTGCGCACGTCATTGAAATGCCAGGTCGGCGAGCAGCACTCGATGCAGCCGTCCGCCTGGTTGCAACTCTGCAGCTGGCGGTCCTCGGTGGTGATGCCGCTCTGGTGCCACTTGGCGTAGACGGGCACGTGTATCCCGAAGTAGGCCAAGCCGCCGGCTTCGCTGTAGCCGTAGGCATCGGCGTCGCTGCCGAGAACGGAGCCGACGCTGACGTGCAGCCCCTGGTCGAGGGTGATCGTCGGCGGCACCGATGGAGCGGGGGCGGCCAGCGATGCCGGCGCCACTCCCGCGGCGACGAAGGCGAATCCGATGCCAGCCATGGCGGCCAGGCGCTTGGTCATCAGAGCCCTTTTATGGTCAGTGACGCGAATACTCGTCAACGCAGGCTACGACCTGAGGAGGTGCCTGCTCAGTGACGGGTATGCAGCCCGCGTCACCTCGATGAGGGCGAGGGCTTCGGCGTCCGCGCTGGCCGGGGGCGGAGGTCTAGGCGACGACGACCAGGTCTCTGCCGTACGAGGGCCGTACGAGGGCCCTACGAGGGCCGGACGCCGAGCGGGATGAGGTCCGAACGCCAGATGCTCGAGTAGCGGATCTGCGCGCCGGTGTGCGGCGCCTCGATCATCGTGTCGTTGCCGATGTAGAGCCCCATGTGGTGAATCCCTGCCACGCTCGGCCCGTAGAACACGAGGTCGCCGGGGCGCAGCGAGTGCACCGAGACGTGCGTTCCCTGGTTGTACTGCGAGCCGGTGTAGTGGTCGAGGTACACGCCGGCCTGACGCCACGCCATCATCGTCAGCCCGGAGCAGTCGAAGCGATCCGGACCGGCCCCGCCCCAGAGATACCACTTGCCGACCTGTCGCCTGGCGTAGTCGATGACGGCCGACACGCCGGCAGAGTGGCTCGGCGGGGCAGGGGGAGCGGGTTTCGGGTCGTGCCGCTTGACCGGGGCCGCCGGCGCCGGGGGCGTCGGCGCGTGAGGGGCGACCGTCGCCGGCTTGACGCTGCGCTTGGCCGCCTGCCGGGCAGCATCTGCCTGGCGCTGGCGATCGGCTGCCGCCTGGCGATCGGCTGCCGCCTGGCGATCGGCTGCCGCCTGGCGATCGGCTGCCGCCTGGCGATCGGCTGCCGCCTGGCGCGCCGCCCGGTCCGCGGCGGCCTGCTTGCGGTCAGCGGCCGCTGCCGCGGCTGCGGCGGCCTCGGCCCGCTGACGCTCCATCGCCGCCTTGATGCGGGCTTCCTCGCGCCGCCGTGCCGCCTCAGCCAGACCCGCCTGGCGCTGCTGCTCCAGCTGAACCGTCGTGTTCTGCAACGAGGCCAGCTCGGCTACCATGGCGCGCTGCTGCTGGCCGATGGCCTCGGTCTCGACCTGTGCCTGTTGCGCCTGCCGCTCGGCGGCGTCGCGAGCGCTCTGGGCGGACAGCGACGCCGCGAGCTGTTGGGCACGGGTCCGGTTGGCCTGGCGGACCAGCACGCCCGCAACGGAACGCGCCGCCGATGCGCGCTGCAAGGCCTGGTTGCGGATGGTCCCCAGGACGGCGAGGCCTGAGGCGCGGTCGAGGATCTGCTGGGGGCCTCCCTCGTCGAGGAACGCCTCCAGCCCGCCGAGGCTGCCCCCTTGCATGTAGGTCTGAGCGGCGAGGTCGCCGACCTTACTGGTGGCCGCATCGGCTTGCTTCGCCGCGTCCGCCGCGCGCGAGGCCGCCTCACGTGCCGCGGCGGTCCGCCGCGCCAACAGGACTTGGGCGCCGTTGTACTTCTCGGATGCCACCTCCGCGGCGGTCTGGATCTCGCTCAACCGCCGGTTGGATGCCTCCAGCCGAGCTTGGATCGCCGCGACCGCGGCGGCCTTCGCCCTCGCAGCCGACTTGGCGTCCTTGACCTGGTTGGCCGACGGATAGACGGGGTCAGCAGGAGTAGCGGTGGCGCTGGGTGCCGACACGGCCAGGGTCAGGCCGAAGGCGAGCGCCGACAGCAGCCCTCGGCGCAAGGGAGACGAGCAGGCCTGACGCATCTGCACCGGTGACCCCTTCCCAGGACGTGTGTGGCTCTCAACCGAGGCTAAAGACATTTCGCCCCAGGAGAAACAGCAGTCACACCGGTCTCAGCTGTTTCGCGCCATTTCCGGATAAACAGGCAGCTGCCAGCGGAAATGACAGTCCTGTTTTTTAGCAGGTCACCGGGAAGTTCTCAGATTTATCACGGCTGCATCGTCAGCACATCACGGATCGATAACAAATTTCGGTGATCGGTCCATTTGGCCCCGTCAGCGTCGGCTCGCGCCCACGCGCCCACCCGGTACGGTGCTCTCGTCGCGGGTCGGAATGCGAGGAAAGGGCGAGCCATGGCGGCCGGTCTGGGATGGAAGCTGCACGGAGACGGGCGGGCACCGGCTCCTGGCGAGATCGTCGGACCGGACGAGCGGCTCGGCTGGGGGCTCACCGTCGGGCTGGGCGCGCAGCACGTCGTCGCGATGTTCGGTGCGACCTTCGTCTTCCCCGTGCTAATGGGCCTGAACCCGAACCTCGCGATCCTCATGTCCGGCATCGCCACGATCTGCTTCCTCCTGATCGTCAAGGGCCGGGTCCCGAGTTACCTGGGCACGAGTGCCTCCTTCGTCGGGGCTGTGGCCGCCATCCGGGCGCAGGGCGGCTCCAGCGCCGACGTCACCGGCGCCATCCTGGTCACCGGAGCGGTGCTGGCGCTGGTCGGGTTGCTCGTCCACTTCGGTGGCGCACGGGTCGTCACGACGGTTCTTCCGCCTGCGGTCACCGGCGCGGTCGTGATGCTGATCGGTTTCAACCTCGCCCCGGTCGTGGCCAACGTCTACTGGCCGCAGGACCAGTGGGTCGCGCTGCTCACCATGGTGGTCGTCATCGCGGCAGCGGTGCTCGGGCGGGGCATGGTCTCGCGCCTGTCGGTCGTGATCGGGCTCGTCGTCGGATTCGCGCTCTCCAAGCTGTTCGACGTGGCCTTCGGCCAGATCACCTCCGCAGCCGCCGGCGGCAAGCCAGCCCCGCACTACCGGGTGAGCTTCGACGCGGTCGGCCAGGCGCCGTGGGTCGGTCTGCCGTCGGCGACCCGCTCGGCGAGCGGCTCCCTCGTCCCCGGACCGCACCTGCCGACCTTCCACCTGACGTTCATCCTCCTGGTCCTGCCGATCGTCGTGGCGCTCATCGCGGAGAACACCGGCCACGTCAAGGCGGTGGCGGCGATGACCGGGGACGACCTGGACCCCTACCTCGGGCGGGCGCTCGCGGCCGACGGCTTGGGGACGGTGCTGGCCAGTGCGGTCGGCGGTTCGCCTACGACGACGTACGCCGAGAACATCGGCGTGATGGCGGCGACCCGGGTCTACTCCACTGCGGCGTATTACGTCGCTGCGCTCGTGGCGATCCTGTTCGGCTTCTGCCCCAAATTCGGGGCGCTGGTGGCGGCCACGCCAGGGGGCGTGCTCGGGGGGATCACCGTCGTCCTCTACGGGATGATCGGCCTGCTCGGAGCCAAGATCTGGGTGGAGAGCCGGGTGGACTTCTCCGCACCGGTCAACCTGGTGCCGCTGGCGGCCGGCATCATCGTCGGTATCGGCGGAGTGGCGCTGCAGTTCACCCCCGACTTCTCCCTCTCCGGTATTGCGCTCGGCACGCTCGTCACCATCGCCGGCTACCACGCGGTGCGGCAGCTGGCGCCGCACCGCGACGACCCGGCCGGCGGCGCGGCCATCGTCACCGGCGGCGACGAGGTCCTTCCGTCCCGACCAGGGCACTCGCGGCACTGAGGCAGGACCCGCAGGCGCCCGGACTCACCGGCTCCGGCGTAGCGTGTCCGTCATTGCGGTCGAAGGAGGCCCTGTGCCCGACGCACCCACCCCGCCCGGCCGGGGCAGCGTTGCCTGAGGCCGAGGGTTGGCAGCAGCCGCCGATCGGCGACTACGGCTTTCTCTCGGACTGCCATTCCGCGGCGCTCGTCGACCGCGACGGCTCGATCGACTGGTGGTGCGTCCCGCGCTTCGATTCGCCCTCGGTCTTCGGCCGCCTGCTCGACCCCGATGCCGGCCACTGGACGATCCACCCCACCGAGCCGGCCGAGTCCGAGCGCGACTACGTGGACGACACGCTCGTGCTGCGCACCGTATTCCGCACCTCCACCGGAGAGGTGGCGGTCACCGACGCGCTGGCCTTCGAGCCCGGAGCGCGGGGCCACGACATCGGCCGGCGCAGCCCGCACGTGCTGCTGCGCCGGGTAGAGGGGGTGTCGGGGACCGTCGAGATGCGCAGTGAGTTCGCGCCGCGGATGGAGTACGGGCGCACGCAGCCACATCTGCTGGCCGGCCCGGACGGCGTCGAGGCTCGGGGCGGACCAGTTCGGCTCTCGTGCACGGGACCGGTTACCTGGGCTTGCGGGGCCAAGATGGCCGAGGCCACGTTCGCCGTGGCAGCCGGGGAGACCGTCGATCTGCAGCTGCGCTACCTGGCGTCGTACGACGCACCCACCTCGGCGACCACGCAGGGCCCGGCACCTACGACGTCGGTGCCGGACACCGTCGAGGCCTGGCAGTCGTGGGCGCACCTGCACGAGTCGTACGACGGCGCCTTCCCGCGAGAGGTCAGGCGGAGCTCGATCGTCCTGCAGGGACTCACCTACCAGCCGTCCGGAGCCGTGGTGGCGGCGGCGACGACGTCGCTGCCGGAGACGATGGGCGGAGAGCTCAACTTCGACTACCGGTTCGCCTGGCTGCGTGACCTGAGCTTGACGATCCGCTCGCTGTGGATCGCGGCCTGCCCGGACGAGCCCGGTCGCCTGTTCGACTGGTTCGCCAACGCCGCGGGCCAGTATGGCGACGAGCTCGTGCAGATCATGTACGGCGTCGGTGGCGAACGGGACCTCAGCGAGCACGAGCTCGAACACCTCTCCGGTTACCGGAGAAGCAGTCCTGTGCGGGTGGGCAACGACGCGTGGCGCCAGAAGCAGCTGGACGTGCTCGGCGAGGTCCTCGAGGCCGCACACATCCTGCGCGACTCGCTCGGCGATCTCGAGGGGCCGGTCCAGGACATGCTGGTGGCGCTTGCCGACCGGGCAGCCAGCAGCTGGTCCGAACCCGACGCGGGCATGTGGGAGGCCAGGGATGCCGAGCGTCACTACACCTCCTCGAAGGTCATGTGCTGGGTGGCGCTGGACCGGGCGGTCACGTTGGCCCCGGGTCTGGGTGCGGGTGCGGACGCGGAGCGATGGGCAGCGGCGCGCGACGAGGTGCGTACCGCAATACTCGACAAGGCGTGGAGCGAGCGGGCCGGCGCCTACACCGGAGCATTTGGCTCGGACGACCTCGACGCCTCCGTGCTCATGCTGCCTCTGGTCGGCTTCCTGCCGGCGACGGACGAGCGAATGTGGAGCACCATCAACGCCGTTCAGGACGAGCTCTCGTCGGGCGGCCTGGTCCGCCGGTGGCCCAGCGACCGCAGCGGATTCCTGATCTGCACCTACTGGCTGGTCGAGTGCCTGGCCCTGGGTGGTGAGGTGGCCCGCGCCACGGAACTCTTCCAAGGCGCGGGCACCCACGCCAACGACCTCGGGTTGATGTCGGAGGAGGCAGACCCGTCCAGCGGGGAGCAGCTGGGCAACGTCCCACAGGCGTTCTCCCACGTCGGGCAGATCAACGCCGCCTGGCGGATCGCCCACCCAGCGACCGATTCGCCATCGAAGGACCCATCACCCACCAAGGGAGCGGCATGAGCACAGGACGGCTGGCCGGCAAGGTTGCACTCATCACCGGCTCGGACTCAGGGATCGGTCAGGCCTGCGCGATCGAGTTCGCCCGAGAGGGGGCCGACGTGGTCGTGAACTACCTGCACGACGCGGACGGCGCCGCCTCGACCAAGGCTGCCGTCGAGGCCGAGGGCCGGCGCGCCATCGTCGTGCAGGCCGACGTCAGCGACGAGAGCCAGGTGGCGAGCATGTTCGACGCGGCGACCAAGGAGTATGGAACGCTGCACATCCTGATGAACAACGCCGGCGTCGATGCCTCCGGGACCCCCGTCGCCGAGCTGTCGACGCAGGTGTGGGACAAGGCGCTGCGCACCAACGTCTACGGGCCCTTCTTCTGCTGCCGCCGGTTCATCCAGCTGCGGTTGGCGGCTGGCGGCGAGGGCAAGATCATCAACGTCTCGTCGGTGCATGCGGACAACCCGAACGCTGGCGGCGCCGACTACGACTGCTCCAAGGGCGCCATCCGTATGCTGACTCGCACCTTGGCCCTCGAACTCGCGCCGCACAAGATCAACGTCAACAGCCTCGCCCCCGGCATGGTCTTGACACCGTTCAACCAGGCGGCGATCGACGACCCGAAACTGCTCGAGGAGCAGGTGCAGAGCATCCCGTGGAAGCGGGCGGCGCAGCCGGAGGAGCTAGCGAAGCTGGCGCTGTTCCTCGCTTCTTCCGACGCCGACTACGTGACCGGCGCGTCGTACGTCATGGACGGCGGCCTGATGATCAACCTCGGCCAGGGAGCCTGAGGGTTCGACTCCCGCAAGCGAGACGGCCGCCCGTGGCCTGATCAGGCCGGGCCCGGGCGCAGCGCCTCGTCGGCCTGCTCCGTCCACCGCCCCGCTGCCGCCAACCAGCTGGGCGGTCCGCAGCAGCGGAGCGGTCGCTTGCCCCGCGGCGCCTCCGGGCCGCTGACAACGGCGACGCAGGGCGGGCGACGCCCGATCGACGATCTCTAGAACTCTCTTGCACTAACTTGCATCCTTTTGCTGTTGTTGGGCTATCGTAAGTAGCTCGAAGCCCGTATTCGTTGGTTTGGGTCCGTTCTTGACGATGGAGATCGAGCGACTGATGACTCCTAACTCTGGCTCCACCGAGAGTCCTGCGGTTCCCCCTGGCGTGGCGCGCCTCGCTTGCTGCGCTGATGCTGCTCACTGCCGGGTTCTTTCTTGCCGCCCTCGCCTCACCCCAATCCGCACAAGCGGCGGTGCTGGACGTGAACCAGTGCAACGGCATCGGGCCCGGGCCGGGCGGCGCGACGACGGTGATGCAGTGCTCGGTGACCGTCGTCAACACCATCAACGGCGCTACCAGGGGGTCGGTCACGACGGTCACCCGTCTGTGCGCCAACGACCCGTGCGGCGGCTCCAACGGCACCTTCGTGAGCCGCTCGACGAGCCTGGTCACCAGCGTCACCCAGTGCAACGCCTCCGACAACGACGCCGCCCACCCGATCACCTGCCGGGTGTCGATCACCAACAACATCAGCGCGGACACACCGGGCGCGAGACCGGTGACGGCGGCGACGGTCAACCAGTGCGTGGGCTCGGCGACCGGCGGCGGCGGGACGGTCAACTGCGACCCCTTCCCGGCGACGACCACCGGAGCCACTGTCACCCAGTGCAACGGCTCCGGCAACGGAGGTGGCGGCACGGTCCACTGCACGGTGCCCCCGTCGACCATCAGCGCTGCTATCCCGATCCGGGTCAACCAGTGCAACGGCACCGGCAACCCTGGCGGCAGCGTGGTGACGTGCTCGACCACCATCCAGACGAACATCACCCCGGCGGCCCCTCCGCCGACCAGTTCGACCAGCACCACGACGATCACCAGCACCACCACCAGCACGACTACGACGAGCAGCTCCACGAGCCCGACCTCGACCAGCACGTCCACGTCGACCTCGCCGACCAGCACGAGTACGTCCACGTCGACCTCGCCGACCAGCACGTCCACGTCGACCAGCACGTCCACGTCGACCTCGCCGACCAGCACGTCCACGTCGACCTCACCGACCAGCACGTCCACGTCCACCGCGCCGACCAGCACGACGACGTCCACCGCGCCGACCAGCACGACGACGTCGACCGGCCCGACCAGCTCCAGCACCTCCACCAGCACCAGGCCGACGAGTACGTCGACGTCGACCGGCCCCACGAGTACGAGCACCAGCAGCCGCACCTCGACCGGGGCCGCAGGACAGGTCTCCCGCATCCCGAGCGGCGGGGTGCAGGCCGGGGGTGGATCGACCTCCGGCGTGCGACACAGCGGCCTGCTGCTGTTCGGTGGCGCCCTGCTGCTGGCCTCGCTGATCAGCAGCCTGCTCCGCTGGCAGGTCGCCCGGAAACGTTAGACCGCGCTCGATGCGGCTAGCCCGTACGTCGATGACCGGTAGCCGCCGTGGCCGCGCAGCCACGGTGGCTATCGTCGTGTCCGCCCTGACCGGTGCGACCTGCGTCGGGATCGCGCTCGGCGATCAGCAGCATCCCCCGGAGCCGCCCCTGTCAGCAGCGTCCGAGTTCGCACCGGCTGGCGAAGCCCTCCCCCACGCTCTGACACGGCATCCCACATCAGCCGGGCCCGGCCGGCGGGCCGTACCCTCGAAAGTGGCGGGACCGGTGTTGCCCCCGTCCCTACCTACGGTGCTCGCCATTCCGGCCATCGGGGTGCGATCGACGCTGCTGCACCTGGGGCAGACCTCCGCAGGCTTACTGGAGGTCCCCGCACCCGGGCCGCACTACAACCAAGCGGGTTGGTACCGCTTCTCACCCGCTCCCGGCTCACTAGGCCCGGCAGTGATCGCCGGGCACGTCGATTCCGCGGCCGAGGGTCCGTCAGTGTTCTTCCGGCTCGGGGCGCTCCGCCCTCACGACACCGTGCTGGTCACAAGGGCTGACGGCTCGGTCGCAATATTCGCCGTCGACAAGGTGCGCCGTTTCGCCAAGACCGGGTTTCCCTCGCAGCTGGTGTACGGCAATACCAGCAACGCCGCGCTTCGGCTGATCACATGCGGGGGAGCGTTCAACCGGAAGACCGGCCACTACGTCGACAACATCGTGGTCCTCGCCTCGCTGGTCCGCTCCCGGGGAACTACCCATCTGCCGAGCGAACCCGCCAGCTGACGCTCGGGCCGCAGTGGGGACCTGCGCGCCGGTGGGGTCATCCGTCTTGGCTCCAGTGCCGACAAGGTCTCTCGCTTCGTACTCGGGACGGCTGCCCGTCTCCGCCTACCGGAAGCAATCCGGCTCATCGACGTCAACGGGCTGCCCGGCCTCGGGATCTACCAGGACGGGAACCTCACAACCGTCGTTGCGCTCACCGTCGACGACCGCCGCATCACGCGCATCGACATGATCCGGTCCTCAAGCAAACTTACGAGAGGCCTGTGATCGGCTGACGCACCGCACGGACCCTGGAAGTCGGAATGGGCTAGGCGGCACCGTGCTGCAGCGCCGCCTGAGTGCGCTTGGTCTGGAACGCAATATTGAGCAGTGACCTGGGGCTTTGTGGGGAGCCGCCTGTGGGAGTCGAACCCACGACCTACGCATTACGAGTGCGTCGCTCTGGCCGACTGAGCTAAGGCGGCGGGTGCCGAGGCGGGCTCGGCACGCCGGACGAGTATACGGACACTCGCGTGTCGCCCGAGCCGGTCAGTTGGCGCGGGCCGGCCTCAGCAGTGCAGCCCGGCCGACGGGATGGTGCCCTTGAGCAGGTAGCCGTCCACGGCGTCATTGACGCAGGAATTCGAGCGCATGTACGCCGTGTGCCCGTCGCCGTTGTAGGTGATCAGATGGCCGTCCTTCAGTTCGGCGGCCAGCTGCTGCGCCCACGCATACGGCGTCGCGGGGTCACGGGTGGTCCCGACGACGACGATCGGGCCGCTGCCCGTCGCGCTGATCTTCTTCGGCTTGTTGTTGGCCTTGAACGGCCAGTAGCCGCAGGTCAGCGAACCCCAGGCGAGGTAGGGGCCCCACGTGGGAGCCGTCGTGGAGAACTTCGTGACATCACCCTGATAATGCGCGGGGTTGGAGCTGTCGGCGCGGTCGAGGCAATTGACGGCGGAGATGACCTGAAGCAGGTTGCCCTCGTAGCTGCCGTTGCTGGCCGACCGGTCGGCATACGCATCGGCCAGCCGCATCATGACATCGCCCTTGCCCGACAGGGCCTGTCGCAGTGCGATGGTCAGGGCCGGCCAGTAGCGCTGGTCGTACATCGCGAAGCCCAGCCCGAGAGTGGCCCAACCCTCGGTCAGCACCTTCACGCGGGGGTCTCCGGTGACCGGGATCGGCCGGGCGTCCAGGCCGGTGAGGAGGTCGCGCAGCCGCTGCATACCGGCATCGACCGTGCCGCCGAGCGGACAGTTGCCCTGCGCGATACAGCTGGCCACGTAGGCCCGGGTGGCGGTCTCGAAGCCCTGCGCCTGGCCGAGATTGACCTGCTCGGACGTCAGGTCCGGAGCCACCACACCGTCGAGGACGAACCGGCCCACCGACTTCGGGAACAGATCCGCGTAGGTCGCGCCGAGGAAGGTGCCGTAGGACTTGCCCAGGTAGGTGAGCTGCTTCTCCCCCAGCGCGGCCCGCAGGACGTCCATGTCCTTGGCGGCCTCGATGGTGGACACGTGCCCGAGCAGCGCTCCGGCGTGGGCCTTGCACGCCGCCGCGAAGCTCTTGGCATTTGCCACCGCAGCGGTGACCTCGCCGGGATTGTCCGGTGTCGGGTCGGACCCGAGGAACGCGTCCAGCTGCGGTGCGTCGAGACAGCTGACGGGGGCCGAGGACGCGACGCCACGGGGGTCGAACCCGACCACGTCGTAGGCGCTGCGGATGGCGGGCGTCACGATGCGGTCGGCTGCCTTGGCGTAGTCGACGCCGGACCCGCCCGGCCCACCCGGATTGACCACCAACGAGCCGACGCGCCTGCCCTTGGCCGGCACCTTGAGCAGCGAGATCCGGACAACAGGCCCGGACGGCTCGGCGTAGTCGACCGGCACGATCAGCTTGGCGCACTGGCCGCCGGGGCAGGCTGACCACGCCAGCCGCTGGGCGTAGAAGGAGGCCAGCTCCTCTTGACCGGGGGGCGGGGTGTGCACCCCCGACGAACCGGCAGAGGGCGACGACGGGGTTGGTGACGCAGGCGACGCAACAGACGCCGATGGGCTGCCCGGGCTCGCCGGCGACGACGAGCCGCTGGCACCGCGCCCCGTCAGCGAGCAGCCGGCCACACCCATCAGCACGGCCATGACGATGGCCAGCACACCGGCCACTCCGGCCGACCTGCTCGGCAGTCCCCCACGCATGAGCGCATTCCATCACGCCCCCATGACGGCGCCGTCCAGCCGACGGGTCAGCGGGGCAGCCGCAGGGTCAGCGCCATTGCCTCCAGAGCGAGCAGCGCCGGAACGTTGGCGTCGATCCGCTCGCGGGCGAGCCCGATCGCTTCGAGCGCGAGCAATACCTGTTCGGGACTCAGGACCTGCGCGACCCGGCGTACCTCCTCGGCACTGTCCTGGTTGACCAGCCCGACGCCAGCGCCGCACTGGGTCACCAGCGCGTCACGGTAGACCGACAACAGGTCGACCAGCGACCGGTCGACGACGTCGCGCTGGAACCGCGTCGCGCGCGTCTTCTGCTCCCGCTCCAGCGAGCTCAGCTGCGCCCGCACATGCGGCGGCTGCGTGCGAGCGCTGGGGTCCGCACCGAGGGTCTGCACGAGCCGCGCCTTCTCGGCGCCGTCACGCTCGGTCGAGTATGCCGTCGCCTCCTCCTCGGCGATTGACGCGAGGTCCGCCGCGGCATGGACCGCGTCGCCGACCGAGCGGATCTTTCCGGGCAGGGTGATCACGTCCCGTCGGCGGATCCGCGCTCCCTCGTCGGTCGCGAGCCGCCGGGCCAGGCCGACGTGGCTCTGTGCCGCGCGCGCGGCATACATCGCCATGGGGCGGTCGACCCCGTCCCTGCGCACGAGCAGGTCCGCAACCGCGTCGACCGGGGGCGTGCGCAGGCGGACCGAGCGCGACCGGCTGCGGATGGTGATCACGACATCCTGGACTGAAGGCGCGCAGAGCACCCACACCGTACGGGGCACCGGCTCCTCCACCGCCTTGAGCAGGGCGTCGGCAGCGCGCTCGGTGAGCCGGTCGGCGTCCTCGACGATGAGCACCCGCCAGGGGCCGACCGAAGGGCGTAGCGCGGCCAACTGCACCAGCTCCCGGGCCTGCTCGACCTTGATCGAGAGGCCCTCCGTGGCCAGCACCAGCACGTCGGCGTGCGTGCCGGCCACGGCGGTGCGGCACTCACGGCAGGTCCCGCAGCCGCCGGTCGGGCACTCCAGCGCACCGGCGAAGGCGCGGGCGGCGACCGAGCGGCCCGAGCCGGGCGGGCCGGTGAGCAGCCATGCGTGAGTCATGGCCGAAGGGTCGGTGACCGCCTGGCGGAGCGTCTCGATCGCCGCCTCCTGGCCGACCACGGCGTCCCATACACTCACCGGCGCCGGCCTTCGACCGGTGGCTGGAGCAGCCGCGCCACCCGCTCGCGGACCTGCTGCGATATGACGGCGCGGTCCAGCCCGGCGTCGATCACCAGGTACCGCGAAGGGTTGGCGCGGGCCAAGTCGAGGAAGCGCTGCCGGACCGCCGCGTGGAAATCCTCGGGCTCGGCCTCCAGCCGGTCGTGGACGCCCCCGCGCCGGGTCCGGCCGATCGTGGGCTCCACGTCGAGGACCACCGTCAGCGCCGGTCGCAGCCACGCCGTCGCCCAACCCGAGATCCGGGCGATCTCGTCGGCATCCATCTCCCGGCCGGCGCTCTGGTAGGCGATCGAGGAGTCGACGTAGCGGTCGGTCACGACGACCTCGCCTCGCTCCAGAGCCGGCCCGATCAGGGTGTCGACGTGCTGGGCCCGGTCGGCGGCGAAGAGCAGTGCCTCGGCCCGGGGGCAGATCCCGCCCGGACCCAGCACGAGCTCGCGGATCCGGACCCCCAGCTCGGTGCCGCCGGGCTCTCGGGTGAGCGTGACGACATGCCCCAGGTCCTGCAGCCAGTCGCCCAGGAGGCGTGCCTGGGTCGACTTGCCGGCGCCGTCGCCACCCTCGAAGGCGAGGAAGACCCTCGGGGCCGGCGCGGAGCTCATCCCGGGAGCCTAGGCCACAGCGGACACGCCCAGCCGGAGTTCGGACATACCGCCGCTGGACCGCGACGCGGGCGGCCTTCGTGTCCCAGAGACACACCTTTCGAGGCCTCCCAAAGGTGTGTCTCTGGGACATGAACGCACGGGTCAAGGCGTTCCCGGACGCACCAGTCCGCTCTGGAACGCGACCACCACGAGCTGGGCACGGTCCCGCGCCCCGATCTTCATCATCGCCCGGTTGATGTGGGTCTTGGCGGTCAGCGGCGAGACGAACAGCCGCTGCGCGATGTCGTCGTTGCTGAGCCCCTGGGCGACCAGCGCGACGACCTCGCGCTCGCGGTCGGTCAGGACCGCCAGGCTGGTGGGCGTCGCATTCGGACCGTCCGAAGGCTGGGCGAGGTAGCGCCCGATCAGCGCCCGGGTCGCCCGCGGCGACAGCAGCGCGTCACCGGCGGCCACCGTGCGGATGGCGTCGAGCAGCTCCAACGGCTCGACCCCCTTGCCCAGGAAGCCGCTGGCTCCGGCCCTGAGGGCCTGGACGACGTACTCGTCGAGCTCGAAGGTGGTGAGGATCAGGATTCGCACGCCCGCGAGGTCCTCGTCGGCGCTGATCCGGCGGGTGGCCTCGATCCCGTCGACGCCGGGCATGCGGATGTCCATCACGGCCACGTCAGCGCGGGTGCTGCGCAGCAGCTCGATCAGCTGGTCGCCGTCGGAAGCCTCGCCGACCACCTCGAGATCGGCTGCTGAGTCGATGAGCACGCGGAATCCGGCACGGATGAGCGCCTGGTCGTCGGCCAGGACCACCCGGACGGTCATGCGGCCGGGGAGGAGGGGACCGGCAGCAGGGCCTCGACGCGGAAGGAGCCGTCGGGCGCCGGCGCGGCCGTGAGCATGCCGCCCACCGCCGCTGCCCGCTCGCGCATCCCGACCAGCCCGTGGCTGCTGTCCTGCGGCTCCACCCCCGCCGGTTGGCGTGCGGGCCACTCGCGCACGGGGTTGTCGACCGCGAGCGTGAGCGCGGAGGGCGCGTAGGTGACCAGGACGTGCGCCGTACCCGTGCCGTGCTTGTGGGCGTTGGTCAGGGCCTCCTGAAGCACGCGGTAGGCGACCAGCCCGACGGACGACCCGACGTCGATCGGCTGGCCCCGAAGCGACCAGTCCACGGCCAGACCGGCCGAGGAGAAGGAGGAGACGAGCTCGTCCAGCTGGGCGATGCTCGGCGCCGGCGCTGTGGGTTCCGGGGACTCACCGGGCTGGCGCAGCACGGTGAGGATCTCCGCCACCTCGTCCAGTACCGCTCGTCCGGCCTCGCGAACGTGGCGCAGCGCCTCCTCGGCCGCCTCCGGCTGGCTGCGCAGCAGGTGAGCGGCCACGCCGGCCTGGACGTTGACGACGGCGATCCGGTGGGCGACCACGTCGTGTAGCTCGCGGGCGATACGCAGCCGCTCCTCCACCACCTGGCGGCGCGCCTCCTCCTCGCGGGTGCGCTCCGCCCGTACCGCGCGCTCCTCGACGGCGTCGACGTACGCCCTGCGGTTGCGCAACGCATCGCCGACCGCCGCCGCCATGCCGGACCACGCGACGTAGGAGAGAGCCTCGAGCCCGATACCCGAGGCTCGGGTGTACACCAAACTTGCGACACTGAGGATCGCCCCTGTCGCGGCCCACGCGGCCACCGTCCGTCGACGGCCGCCGTTGACGGCGACGGTGTACAGCGCGAGCAACGTCGCGGTCACGACGAGCGATCGTCCGCCGATCATGACGACGCCTGCAGCCCCGACGGTGGTGAGCGCGAGCACCGGAACCGGCCAGCGCCGGCGCCCGACGAACGCCGCGCACGTCAACAGGACGAGCACGACGCCCACGGGCGGCAGGGCGGGGGTTCCGGCGGGTTGTTCGGGATCGTGGCCGAATAGGCTCCCCGCCAACACGGCAGCCGCAAGGGCGGCGTCAACCACCGTGGGGTGCTCGCGCAGCGACCCGCGCAGCCGACGGTGAACCCTCATGCTGTGGAGCTTAGGCAGCGGTGGCGCGGAGCGCGTCGTTCATGCGCCGTACGCCGGGGCTACCGCAGGCGCAGTACGCCGTATCGGCGCGGGTCGCCCGCGTGCTGCTTCCCCGCCGCGGCCGCTCGGAGGTGACTCTCTCGTCGACGCCGAAAACCGCAGAGCCGCAAGCCAATCGGTGCCGAGGCGGCCCGCCGGCGTACCACGGCTGCAGTAGCCCGCAGAGCCTGCGTCCGGACGATGCGGCTCCCCCTGCTGCCGGAGCAGTCTGGACATCGACGCCGGAGTTCCGGCTCCCCCTGACACAGAGGTTGTGGATCATGATCGAGCTCGAACACCTGACCAAGCAGTACGACGCCAAGACGGTCGTGGACGATCTCTCGTTCACGGTCCAGCCCGGCATCGTCACGGGCTTCCTCGGCCCCAACGGTGCCGGCAAGTCGACCACCATGCGGATGATCGTCGGCCTGGAGCAACCCACGGCCGGCACGTCCAGCGTCAACGGTCACCGCTACGTCGACCAGCAGGCCCCGATGCACGAGATCGGGGTGCTGCTCGAGGCAGGCGCGGTCCACCCGGGACGCTCCGCCCGCAACCACCTCCTGGCCATGGCCTACACCAACGGGATCGGCGCCGGCCGGGTCGACGAGGTGCTCGATCTCGTCGGGCTCACCGAGGTCGCCCGTGACCGAGTCGGGGCCTTCTCCCTGGGGATGAGGCAGCGGCTCGGCATCGCCTCTGCGCTCCTAGGTGACCCGCAGACACTGATGCTCGACGAGCCGGTCAACGGGCTCGACCCAGAAGGCATCCGCTGGATCCGCGAACTGCTCCGGGGCCTGGCCGGCGAGGGGCGGACCGTGTTGGTTTCCTCACACCTGATGACCGAGATGGCAATGACCGCAGACCAGCTCGTGATCGTCGGCCGCGGCCGGCTCCTCGCGGACGTCTCGGTCGACGAGCTGGTCGCTAGCTCCGCCAGCAGTGTCCGCGTCCGCAGTCCGCAGGCTTCGGCACTGCGCCTGCTGCTCGCCGGCGACGGGGTCACCGTGACCACCGAACCAGACGGCACGCTCGACGTGACCGGGCTGGGCGCAGAGGACATCGGCTCACGTGCAGCCGCGGCATCTCTGGTCCTGCACGAACTGACCACCCAGCAGGTCTCCCTGGAGCAGGCCTTCATGGACCTGACCGAGGACTCGCTGGAGTTCCACGGCTCCACCACCACCGCCAACACCACCACGACACAAGACAAGAAGGCAGCCTGATGAGCGCCATCGCCCAGCCCACCGCAACGGAAACCACCGCCTTGGACACCACCGCCACCACCGCCACCACTGAGAGCACCGGCGACGGTCGCTCCGGGCACACTCCCGCCGGCGGCGCCGGCGCCGTCATCGACCGTCCGAGGCACCGCCCCGACCAGCCCGCGCCGAGGGTCACCCTCCGCGGCGTCCTGCTCTCGGAGTGGGTGAAGCTGCGGTCGTTGCGCAGCAGCGTGACCACCCTCGGTGCGTCGGGGGCGATCATGGTCCTCGTCGGCGTCATCTTCGCCGCCATCCTCGGTGGCGTCCTGAGCGGCGGCGGCGGAGACCTCAACAGCGAGTTCGCCAACAACCCCGCGGGGGCGGCGCTGCAGGGCACCATGCTCGCGCAGCTCGTCATCGGCGTGCTCGGCGTCATGCTCATCACCAGCGAGTACGCGACCGGGACCATCCGCAATACCCTCGCGGTGGTGCCGAAGCGGCTTCCGGTGCTCTGGGCCAAGGTCATCGTCACCGCGGTCGTCAGCTACCCGACCGTGCTGGTCGCGTCACTGATCGCGTTCTTCGCCGGTCAGGCCCTCATCGGCAGCGGCGGCATCGCCACCGCATCGCTCGGTGACCCCGGCGTTCTCGGGGCGGTTCTCGGCACGGCGGGCTACCTCACCGGTGTCGCGTTGCTCGGTCTCGCGGTCGGAACGCTGCTGCGCAGTACCGCGGTCGCGATCTCCACACTCTTCGGGGTGATCTTCCTCCTGCCGGGCCTGGGTCAGCTGCTGCTGCCGGCCAGCTGGAAGGACAACGTCCTGCAGTACCTGCCGTCCAACGCGGCGACCTCGTTCACCAGCGTCCATCACGTGGCAGGCACGCTCAGCACGGGAGCCGGGACCGCCGTCTTCCTCGCCTGGATCATCGTGCCGCTCGCTGCAGCAGCAGTCCTGCTCAAGCGGCGCACCGCGTAACGAAGACTGCCCCGGCACGCCAGCGCGCGTGCCGGGGCAGTCCCGCGTCCGGAGCCGCCGAGCGTTCTTCATGTCCCAAAGACACACCTTTCGAAGCGCTCGAAAGGTGTGTCTTTGGGACTTCAGGGGCTCGACCGGCGGTCGGCGTTGGCGGCCACCGCGTCGCGCACGTAGGCCGCCAAGCCGGGAGCGACGTCCTCGTAGGTCTTGGCGAACCGGGGGTCCGCGACGTACATCTCCCCGAGGCCGCGATGCATGGCCGGCGGGCAGTCGTAGAACCACTGCGCGATGTGCCGACGGTGCCGCTCGGCCACGTCCGAGGCCCGCTCGCCGGTTGCGGACAGGCCACCAGCCAGGGCACTGGCGAAGGCCGCGGTGATGTCGTCCGCCTCGGCCTTGATCGCTTCCCAGTCCGCCTTGCTGTACGTCGAGGTGCGGCTCTGCGACTGCTTCCAGGCCTCGGTGTCACCCCATCGCTGCTCCGCCTCGGCGGCATACTCCTCGCTGAAGTTCTCTCCGAAGAGCTCCCTCTGTTCCTGCTTGGTGAGCTGAATTCCGGTCATTTCCCTCTCCAATGCTCGGTCGATTGCGACGACGAGATCGCGCATCTCCTCGACGCGGACCATGACCGCTGCGCGTTGCCGTTGCAGATGCGCGGCAACTGCCTCTGACCCGTCCAGGAGGGAAGCGATCTCCTCGAGGGCGAAGCCGAGCCGCCGGTAGACCACGACATGCTGCAGTCGGGTCACGTCGGCGGCGCAATAGAGGCGGTAGCCGCTCGCCGAGCGCTCACTGGGCCGGACCAGCCCCATCTCGTCGTAGTGGTGCAGGGTGCGCACTGTCACCCCGACGAGAGCGGCCAAGGCACCGACGGTGAGTGCTCCGCGTAGCTGCATCGACTCGGTCATACCCCGAGCATGGATCCTCACGCGGCGTGAGGGTCAAGCTCATTCTCCGGGCTACTGCTCGGGGCCAGCCTGAGAGGCAGCCTCGGAGACAGCCTGCGCTCGGACAGCCTGGGCGGCCACAGCCTTCGCAGTCGACCTGGCCGGCGCTTTCTTCGAGGCCGTCTACCGGGCCATCGTCTTGGTGGCCGAGGCCGCCTTCTTCGCCGTCGTCTTGGTGGCCGAGGCCATCTTGGCGGCTGTCTTCTTCGGTGCCGCCTTCTTCGGCGCCGCCATCTTGACCGTCGTCTTGGCGGCCCGCTTGCGGGTCACCGGGCCGCGGGCACGCTTGTCCGCCAACAGTTCTGCTCCCCGCTCCGGCGTGATCGCCAGCGGGTCGTCGTCCTTGCGCAGGGTCGCGTTGGTCTCACCGTCGGTGACGTAGGGGCCGAACCGGCCGTCCTTGACCAGCATCGGCTTGCCCGACACCGGATCCTCGCCGAGCTCCTTCAACGGGGCCGCAGCGGCCGCGCGACCGCGCTGTTTGGGCTGCGCGTAGATCGCGAGCGCCTCGTCGAGCGTCACCGCGAACAGCTGTTGCTCGCTGGTGAGCGATCGCGAGTCGCTGCCCTTCTTCAGGTAGGGACCGTAGCGCCCGTTCTGGGCGGTGATCGGCTCACCCGACTCCGGGTCGGCGCCGACGACACGAGGCAGGCTGAGCAGCCGCAGCGCGGTCTCGAGGTCGACCGTGGCCAGGTCCATGTCCGCGAACAGGCTGGCGGTGCGCGGCTTGATCTTGTCCTTGCCGGTGCGTGCCGCGTCCTCCTCGGACAGCTGCTCCGTGACGTAGGGCCCGTAGCGACCGGCCCTGGCGACGACGTCCCGACCGGTCGAGGGATCCTGACCGACCACGCGTCCGTCGTCGGCTGCGGCGTCGAGCAGCTCCCTGGCGACGGCGGAAGTCAGCTCGTCCGGAGCGATGCCCTCGGTGAGCGTGGCCCGGCGTGGCTGCTCCGGAGCCTTACCGCTGACCTCGCCGCTGCCCTCACCGCTGACCTCACCGGTGGTCGGGTCGACGCCCGGTGGCACGGTCTCCTCGACGTACGGGCCGTAGCGGCCGACGCGCACGACGATGCCGTCACCGATGGGGATCGTGGAGATGTCTCTCGCGTCGATCTCGCCGAGGTCGTCCACCAGCTGGCGCAGCCCCTCTGCGGCCCCGGCGTCGCCACCGAAGTAGAAACGCGTCAACCAGTCCAGGCGCTCGACCTGGCCACCGGCGATCTGGTCGAGGTCGTCCTCCATCGACGCGGTGAAGTCGTAGTCGACCAGCCGGGGAAAGTGCCGCTCCAGCAACTTGGTGACGGCGAACGCCACCCACGTGGGGATGAGCGCGTTGCCGCGGCCCGTGACGTACCCGCGGTCCTGGATGGTGCCGATGGTCGTCGCGTAGGTGGACGGACGGCCAATACCCTTCTCTTCCAACGCCTTCACGAGCGTGGCCTCGGTATAGCGAGCCGGTGGGCTGGTCTCGTGGCCGTCCGGGTCGACCGAGAGGACGTCCAGCGGCACTCCCTCGGAGAGTCGTGGCAGCCGGCGCTCCTCGTCGGAAGCGTTGGCCCGGGCCGTCGCCTCCTCGTCGCGACCCTCCTCGTACGCGGCGAGGAATCCCCGGAAGGTGATGACGGTGCCGCTGGCCGAAAACTCCACCGTACGGCCGTCGTCGAGCGTCGCACCGAGTCGCACCGTGGCCGTCGACCCGCGGGCATCGGCCATCTGCGAGGCGACGGTCCGCTTCCAGATCAGCTCGTAGAGCGCGAACTCCTCGCCGCGCAGCTCGCCGGCGACCTGGGCTGGCGTGCGGAAGCGGTCACCGGCCGGGCGGATCGCCTCGTGGGCCTCCTGCGCGTTCTTGACCTTGCTGGCGTAGACGCGGGGGGCATCCGGAACGTACTCCGCGCCGTACAGGTCCCTGGCCTGCGAGCGAGCGGCCGTCAGCGCCGACTCGGCCAGCGTCGTGGAATCGGTGCGCATGTAGGTGATGTATCCGTTCTCGTACAGCCGCTGCGCCACCCGCATGGCGTTCTTGCTGGACAGGCGCAGCTTGCGGCTGGCCTCCTGCTGCAGCGTCGATGTCGTGAACGGCGCGGACGGGCGGCGGGTGTAGGGCTTGTCCGCCACGCTGGTGACCGCGACGTCGGCAGACGCGACCGCCGACGCGATGCCGGTCGCCGCCTCCTGGTCGAGCACGACGACCTCGGCGGAGCGCACCTGCCCGTCGTCGCCGAAGTCCCGGCCGGTAGCCACTCTCCGGCCGGCGACCGCGGTGAGCCGCGCCGCGAATACTTGGGCGGCACTGTCCTGCGGGCCGAACTGCCCCTCGACATCCCAGTACGACGCGCGCCGGAACGCCATCCGCTCGCGCTCGCGCTCGACCACCATCCGGGTGGCGACGGACTGCACCCGCCCTGCCGAGAGCCCCTGACGCACCTTGCGCCAGAGCACCGGCGAGACCTCGTACCCGTACAGCCGGTCGAGGATGCGCCGCGTCTCCTGGGCGTCGACGAGGCGGGTGTCCAGGTCGCGGGTCTGCTGCGTCGCCCGCTGGATGGCTTCCTTGGTGATCTCGTGGAAGACCATCCGCTTGACCGGCACCTTCGGCTGCAGCACCTCGAGCAGGTGCCAGGCGATCGCCTCGCCCTCGCGGTCCTCGTCGGTTGCGAGCAGCAGCGCGTCGGCCCCCTTGAGCAGCCGCTTGAGCTCGCTGACCTTCTTGCGCTTGTCGGGATCGACCACGTAGTAGGCGTCGAAACCGTGGTCCACGTCGACGGAGAACTTGCCGTAGGGACCCTTCTTCATCTCCGCCGGCAGTTCGCTGGGGTTGGGCAGGTCCCGGATGTGCCCGACGCTCGCCTCGACCTCGTAGCCCTCGCCCAGGTATCCGGCGATCTTCTTGGCCTTGGCCGGGGACTCCACAATGACCAAGGTGTGTCCTGCGGTGGGTGACTTCTGTGCCACGTGCTCGCCCTTCTCGCGCTCGCCACGTGCAGCGGATTCGTCGCTGCTCCGACGCGGGAGTGCTCTCGCACGCTAGCCGCTCGGCGCCGCGTCCGACGAATCGCCCCTGCGGAGGGCAGGTTCAGCGCAGCAGCATCCCGTCCGCGACCAGACCCCGCAACGCGGGCAGCGCCTGCGCCCGGACCTGCGCCGGGTCGCGCTCCAGGATCGCCGCGATCGCGTCGAGCGCCCGGCCCGCGGGCAACGAACCGTCGCACACTCCGACGAAGGCCGCCACGGCGGTGTCGACCGGTACGGCGAGCCCGAGCCCGCCCCCCTGACGAAGCACGATCCGGCTCGGGTCCTCGGCGCCCGGCCGGTGGTGCCGCTCCTCGGTCACGTCCGCGGCCACCCGCCACGCCGTGGCCAGCAGGCCCGCGTCCCCGTGCTCCGCCAGCCACGTCCGCGCCCGAACGCCGGCCAGCACCACCGGCCCCATGGCCGCAGCGACCGGCCCCGAGTGCTCGACCAGGTCCACCCAGGTATCGCGCGTGGTCGCCGGCCGCTGCAGGGTCACCACCCCGAAGCCGACCGACTGCACCGACCGGTCCGCGGAGTCGGACAGCCAGGCGGCGTACCGGCTCTCGAAGTTAGAGGTCCCCGGGAGGTATCCGGCGTCGCGAACCCAGAGCTCGGCGTACTGCGCCGGATCCTGCACCTCTCGCTGCACCACCCACGCGTCCAAACCGGTCCCGTCCACCCAGGCGCCCACCCGCTCCTGCCAGGTCGACCCGGACGGTACCTCCCAGTTGGCCAGCAGCTGGGCGATGCCACCCGGCTCCAGGTGCTGGCCTACGGTCCGGACGATCTGTTCGACCAGGGCGTCCCCGGTTAAGCCGCCGTCGCGGTAGGTGTATCGCTCGAGTCCGGCAGTGCGCGGGGAAATCACGAACGGCGGGTTGGACACGACCAGCGAGAAGCGCTGTCCGGCAACAGGTTCGAACAGGCTGCCCTGGCACAGGTCGAGGTCGACGCCGTTGAGGGCGGCGGTGAAAGCGGCGAAGGCCAACGCCCGCGGGGACAGGTCCGTCGCGACCACCGTGCCGGCGTGCCGGTTGAGGTGAAGCGCCTGGACCCCGCTGCCGGTGCCCATGTCGAGCGCCGTGCCGACGTCCGGGCGCGGCGTCCAGGACGCGAGGGTCAGCGACGCACCGCCGATGCCGAGGACATGGTCCGGCGCCAACGGGCGGCCCGTGGTCATCTCCGCGAGGTCCGAGGCGACCCACCATGTGCGGTCGTGCTCGCCGTACGGCCGCAGGTCGCACGTCGCCTGCCAACCACGCCCGGAGATCTCGGCGAGTCCGGCGGCAGCGAGAGCTGCGACGCCGAATCGGGGTACGGCGCGCTCGACCTCGGCCTGCGCGACCACGGAGCCCAGGGTGAACAGGCGGACCAGCGTCGCCAGCGGTGAGCCGGCGTACCGGGTAGCCAGGTCGGCGGGCAGCCGCTGGTCTCGGCCGAGGGCGGAGTTGGCGACGGGGCCTACCAGGTCCGTGACGCCGTCGACGGTGAAGCCGGCCTCGGTGAGGTCGGCTCGCAACGCCGCTATCCCTTCGGCGGGTGCGTGCGGAGGGGCCGCCACGGCTGAGGCGGGCTCGGCGGCCTCGGCGGGAGAACTGCTCAGGGGGGTCAGCTGAGCAGGTCGCCGAGCAGGCCGCCGCTGGTGCTCTGCTGGCCCGCAGCCACCGGTCGGTGCTCCGCGGGCTGGACGACGACGAAGCCCGGCCCGTGGAACGCGTACTGGAATGCCTCGCCGGAGCCGCCGCGGAGCATCGAGCGCATGTTCATGCTCGAAACAACGTGGGGAACCAGGTTCGCCGACCAGGCGACCGCCGAGGTGACGTCGACGAAGGTGGGCTGGGCGCCGCAGTCGAGCACGACCGGCTGGCCGATGGCGTGCAGCGCGACCGTGCCGCTGCCCTGCAGGACCGTGTTGAACAGGCCGCCGGACATCATCCCGGCCCCCTGGACACGCTTGATGTCCCAACCGACCGAGGCGTCGAAGGCGAGCAGGTTGCGGGTGTTGACCGACAGTGCGTCGCCGCTCAGGTCGACGAGATAGACGAAGCCCGCCTCGGAGGCGAAGAACACCTCGCCCTGCCCGGCCACCCGCATCAGCGACACGTCCTCGCCGGTAACGACCTTCTTGAACAGCTTGCCGACGCTGCCGGCGCTCTCGTGGTTGAAGGTGATCGAACCCTGGTAGGCGACCATCGCCCCCTTGACGGCCAGCACGTCGGGTCCGAGCGAGACCCGCAGCAGCTGCGGATTCTGCAGTCCGAAACGGGTGGCATCGGAGATCTCCAGGTTGCGCTGCTCGAACAGGGTGCTCTGCATCGGACCACCTTATGGCCGTCGCAAAACCGGTTCCGTACAGCGCCTTGCGCACAACGGGGTGGCCGAAACGCGCCGTGAGGCCGCTTCCAGCAGCCGTAAGTTGCGCAAGGCAGGTCTTCGGCGGCGCGCGGCGCACGGCTTAGCGGCGGCGGCGGCGGCGGCGGCGGAGAAGTGGCCACTGCTCAACGGCGCAGAGGGGTGGCCGCGCGAACGCTGTCCCCGCGTGGCCGGCCGGTTCTGGGCGTAGGGCATCGGATGGGTCTTCGAGTGGGGCATCAGGTGGTGTAGTCCGCGTTGATCCGCACGTAGCCGGCGGACAGGTCGCACCCCCACACCCGCCCCTGCGCGGCTCCGGTGCCGAGGCTGACGTGGATCAGTACCTCGTCGGCCGCCATCACCTCGCTCAGCCGGGCCAGGTCCGGGTCGGCGCGCGGGTAGACCTCCAGGTCGCCGAAGCGGATCACGGTGTGCTCGGGGTCGATGCCCGTCCCATCGGTCCCGTCGGCCTCGTCGGCCTCGTCGGTCCCGTCGGTCCCGTCGGCCCCGGTCGAGTTGGCGGCGCGGTCGTAGCACTTGCCGATGGCCATCGCGACCCGGCCCCAGTTGGGGTCGCCGCCGTGCACAGCGGTCTTAACCAGCGGAGAGTTGACGATGGACTTGGCTACCCGCCGCGCCTGCGCCTCGTCGCGCGCCTCGTCGACGATCACCTCGATCAGCGTGGTGGCACCCTCGCCGTCAGCAGCGACCTGGCGGGTGAGGTCCCGGGCGACGGACAGCAGTGCCCGCTCGAATTCCGGTAGGTCGACCGGGCCTGCATCCCCGCTCGCGAGGACAGCGGCGGTGTCGCTAGTCGAGGTGTCGGTGTCGATGCTCAGGCAGTTGAAGCTCTGGTCGACGACCCGCCGGAAGATCGCGTCCAGGTCCTCCGGAGCCACCGCTGCATCGGTCATGAAGTAGGTGAGCAGCGTGGCCATGTCCGGCTCGATCATGCCGACGCCCTTGGCCAGACCGACGATGCGGGCGCCGCCGTCCCCGCCGTCCCCGCCGTCCCCGCCGCTGCCGTCGCTGCCGTCGCCGTCGCTGCCGTCGCTGGCGCCGCCACCCCTGCCCCCGATGCGCGCCCGGGCCAGTTTCGGGCGGGTGTCGGTGGTCATCATCGCCTCGGCCACGGCTTGGAAGTCCGCGCCGTCGCCTATCGCGAGTCCCGCAATACCGGCTCTGAGGCGGTCCATCGGGTATGGCCGGCCGATGACGCCGGTGGAGCCGATCAACATGTCCTGGACGTCGGCTCCGACGAGGGAAGCGACCAAGGAGACCACCTCCGCGGCATCCTTCGCGCCAGCAGGGCCAGTGGCGACGTTGGCGTTCTTGGACACGGTGACGATGGCCTGGAGCCGCCCGTCGGCGGCGTTGCGCCGGCTGAGCTTGACACTGGGGCCTTGGAACCGCGAGCGGGTGAACACCGCCGCGGCGCTGCACGGGTGATCGGCCACGATGACGGAGAAGTCCGGCGTGCTGTCCTTGATGCCGACGCTGGCTACGACCGTGCGAAAACCGCGCGGGTCACGCTCGCTCACGTTCGGCTCCCACCTGCTCCGTACCGAGCGGCACGGTGTCGGCGCCTGCACGGTGCAGCGATGCTAACGGCTCCGGTGCGCCGACTCCAAGGGTCAGCCGACCTCGATGAGAGCGTCGGCGCGTTCACGCGAGGCCGCGACCAGCTCGGCGTTGACCTGGTCGCTGCCGAGCGTGCGCTGCAGTGCCGCCTCGGCGTCGCTACCGAAGCGGGTATGCCGCGTGGTGAGCCGTTGCTGGCGCAGCGCCTCGGGCACGTCGACGTACCAGACGACGTCGAGGAGGCGGCGAACTTCGCGCCAAGGCCCGTCGCCGAGGAGCAGGTAATTGCCCTCGGTCACCACGAGGGGGCAGTCCGCGCGGACCTCGATCGCGCCGGCGACGGCGTCTTCGACCTCGCGGCGGAACTCCGGCGCCCACACGCTCAGCCCTGCGGCGGACTCCTGGTCCTGGCGCAGGCGGCGGAGCAAGGCGAGGTACCCGGCGGCGTCGAAAGTGTCCGGCGCGCCTTTGCGCTCGACCGAGCCGAGCCGCTGCAGCGCCGAGTGCGCGAGGTGGTAGCCGTCCATCGGCACGAGTACGGCGCCCGGCAGGCCGGCGATCAGCGCCGCGGAGACGGTCGACTTGCCCGCCCCGGGCGGCCCGGTGATGCCGACCAGGACTCGGGTAGGCGTGCCGCGGGCGAGCGACTCGAGCCGCGCCCGGGCAGTCTGCACAGTGAGCCGCTCCACGCCGAGAATGTAGCGCCCGTCAACGGCGCCAGGTATCCGCCCTGGCTACCGGGCTCAGCCGAGCGGGGTGCCGGCAGTCTCGTCCCAGGGGTCGGCAGCCGCCCCGCCCCGGGAGCCGGCAGCCGCCCCGTCGCGGGAGCCGGCAGCGGTCCCGCCACGGACGTCGACAGCGGTGGCACCGCCCCGTCCCTCCGCGACGAACGACCCGTCTCGCGACCCATCTTCCGGCTCGCGCGCGGACCGAGGAACGACCGGAGCCGGTCCCGTGGGAACCCGCGGAACGGAACGCTCAGCCAAACCGCCGCCGACATCGCCGTCCGCGCCGTCTGCGCCGTCCGCCGTGAACGAGATGCTGCGGCGCTTGGACACGGCGATGGCGACGACTGCGATCAGCAGCGCGATCCCGGCGATGCCGTAGCGCTTGACCGAGCTGGCACCGGTGCCGATGGTGAGCGTGACGATGGCGGGGGCGATCAGCACCGAAACCAGGTTCATCACCTTGATCAGCGGGTTGATTGCCGGGCCGGCGGTGTCCTTGAACGGGTCGCCGACCGTGTCGCCGATGACCGTCGCTGCGTGGGCGTCGGAGCCCTTGCCGCCATACGTGCCGTCCTCGACGATCTTCTTGGCGTTGTCCCAGGCGCCACCGGAGTTGGCCAGGAAGACGGCCATCAGTACGCCGGCACCGATCGCACCGGCGAGGAACCCGGCGAGCGGGCCGATACCGAGGCCGAAGCCGACGGCCACCGGTGCCATGGCGGCGAGCAGGCCGGGGGTGGCCAGCTCGCGCAGCGAGTCTTTGGTGCAGATGTCGACCACGCGGCCGTATTCGGGCTTCTCGGTGTAATCCATGATCCCGGGGTGCTCGCGGAATTGGCGGCGGACCTCGAAGACGATGGCGCCGGCCGCGCGGGTGACGGCGTTGATCGCCAGCCCCGAGAACATGAACACCACGGCCGCACCCAGGATCAGCCCGAACAGGTTGGAGGGTGTGATGACCTGGTAGTCGAGCAGGGAGACCTTGGTCGCCAGGGACGGCTCCGCGGTGAGCGTCTTGGCGGCGTCGGCAATGGCGGTGGCCGCCGCGTCGCTGTACGAGCCGAAGAGCGCGGTCGCGGCCAGCACCGCCGTCGCGATGGCGATGCCCTTGGTGATTGCCTTGGTGGTGTTGCCGACGGCGTCGAGCTCGGTGAGGATCTGCGCGCCCTCAACGTCGACATCGCCGGACATCTCGGCGATGCCCTGGGCGTTGTCCGAGACCGGTCCGAAGGTGTCCATCGCCACGATCACGCCGACCGTCGTCAGCAGCCCGCAGCCGGCAAGGGCGATCAGGAACAGCGAGAGGGCGACGGAGCCGCCGCCCAGCAGGAACGCGCCGTAGAGCGCGGCACCGATGATGCAGGCGGTGTAGACCGCCGACTCCAGGCCGACGCCGATGCCCGACAACACGACGGTCGCCGCTCCGGTCAGGGAGGTACGGGCGACGTCCATGGTCGGCTTCTTGTCGGTGCCGGTGAAGTATCCGGTGAGCCAGAGGATGACGGCCGCCAGCACGATCCCGAGGATGACGGCGAGGATCGCCTTGATCCGCGGGTCGCCGGACAGGGACGTCACATCGCCGGACGCACCGGTCAGCCCGCTGAAGCTCGAGGGCAGGTAGACCAGGGCGGCGATCGAGCACAGGACGGCGGAGACCACGGCGGAGATGTAGAAGCCGCGGTTGATCGCGACCAGGCCGTTCTCCCCGGCCCGCGGCTTGGTGATGAAGACGCCGAGCACGGCGGTGAGCGCCCCGATGGCCGGCACGATCAGCGGGAAGACCAGCCCCTGCTCGCCGAACGCTGCCTTGCCCAGGATCAGCGCGGCGACCAGCGTCACGGCATACGACTCGAACAGGTCGGCCGCCATGCCCGCGCAGTCCCCGACGTTGTCCCCTACGTTGTCGGCGATCGTGGCAGCGTTGCGCGGATCGTCCTCCGGTATGCCGGCCTCGACCTTGCCGACCAGGTCGGCGCCGACGTCGGCGGCCTTGGTGAAGATGCCGCCGCCGACGCGCATGAACATGGCCAGCAGGGCGGCGCCGAAGCCGAATCCCTCGAGAACCTTGGCCGCCTCACCCTTGTAGGCGATCACCACGACCGAGGCGCCGAGCAGGCCGAGGCCCACGGTGAACATGCCGACGGTGCCGCCGGTTCGGAAGGCGATCCGCATGCCCTCGTCGCGGCCCGCGGTGCGGGCGGCGGACGCCACCCGGACGTTGGCCTTGACGGCCAGGCTCATGCCCAGATAGCCGATTGCGGCGGAGAACAGCGCACCGACGATGAAGAAGCCGGATCGGCCCCAGCGCACGCTGCTCGAGTCGGCAGGCAGGGCGAGGAGGAGGAAGAAGACAATGGCGACGAAGAAGCTCAGCGTCCTGAACTGCCGGTTGAGGTAGGCCTTGGCGCCCTCTTCGACTGCGTCACCGATCTCGCGCATCTTCTCCGTACCGGCGTCCGCCGCGAGCACTTGGCGACGGAACGTCACCCCCATGAACAGGGCGATCACCGCGATCACGGCTACCGCGTAGACGAGCGTGAGGTTCGTGCCGGACAGCGACAACGCTGTCGCGTCGGCGGCACGGGAAAGGCCTGACATGCGGTCTCCTCGGTCTATCGACGGCGGTGCGGGGCGGGCCGTAGCTCGTAGGAGCTCGTTGCCCCACTGCCGACGAGATCATCCGTAGCCGCGCCGCGACCTCTCCCGTGACGGACCTCACAGCCCGAGAGAGAGGTGGCTAGCAAGCGCTAACGGTGGCCCACATCCTGACGCGCGTTATCCTAGACGTTGACGCGCACTGGCGTGACCGTTGCTCCTGACCGCAGCCGGATGCCTGCGTTCCACGGGGACAGCCACCTCACCGGACAGGTCGGCCGTCCCAGCGGGACCTCTGGCCACTTCCGTCGGCCGAGCGCGTCTTTCCCCCGAAGTGACCGGACTATCCGAGCCGGCTGGCCCTGGCGCCTGTGCTCACGTGGGGGCCGGGGTGGCAGGGGACCCCGAGCCCGGCGTGCTCGCGTCGAGGCTGTCGTGGCGGCTCCCCTCGCGGCTCGCCTCGAGGCCCCCCTCGCGGCTCCCTTCGCGGCTTGCGCCGCGAGCGACGGCCTCCTCCACCGAGCCGTAGATCGAGAAGACCTTCTCCAGTCCGGTGATCGAGAACACCCGGAGAATGCGTTCGTCGACGCAGACCAACTGCAGCGACCCGCCGTACAGACGGACGAGCTTGAGGCGGCCGACCAGCACGCCGAGGCCGGTCGAGTCCAGGAAATCGACGTCGGCGAGGTCGAGGATCAGGTGGACGCGGCCGGCCCGGACCAGAGCGTCGAGCCGTTCGCGCAACGACGGGGCGGTGTAGACGTCGATCTCACCCTCGACCTGCACGACGCTGAGCGTGCCGCGGTCGTCGGTCGAAATGGACAGATCCACGAGGGTGAAAGCTCCTTGCTGTGCTCAGTCAGCGGCTCGGGTCGCCGTCAGAGTAGCGCCTGCGCAGCGCCACACAGGTCCGCAACGGACGCACCCAGCAAACGCGTGTGCGGCTCCGGCATCGGGGACCCAGCGTCGAAGGTACTGGGTGCTGTCGGCAGACCGACATACCGTAGGTCGTGATGACAGCTCACGCCGTGGCGCTCCCCCCGGCGGGGTCCGCACCGTCCACCACCAGGGCATTCGACCCCGACGCGACCCTGGCTGCCCTCGCGCGCGGCCGGCGGGCGGAGCGACTCCTGCATGTGCGTCACATTCCCGAGCGCGAGGAGCAGCTCGCCCCTTGGCCGGACTGGGTCGCGCCCACGGTCTACGCCTCCTTCGCGAGCGCGGGCATCGGGTCCCTTTGGGCGCACCAGCGGGAGCTGGCCGACCTGGCACGTTCTGGGCAGCACGTCGTGGTCTCTACTGCGACAGCGTCCGGCAAGAGCCTCGGTTTCCTGCTCCCGGTCCTCTCCGATCTGGTGGACGGCGCCTCGGCGCCGTCGGGACGAGGTGCGACGGCGTTGTACCTCTCGCCGACCAAGGCCCTGGCAGCCGACCAGCTCGCCCGCCTGTCCGCGCTCGCCATACCCGGTGTCCGAGTGGCGACCTACGACGGCGACACCCCTGCGGAGGAGCGGCGGTGGGTCCGTGACCACGCGCAATACGTCTTGACCAACCCGGACCTGCTGCACCACTCATTGCTGCCCGGCCACGAGCATTGGGCACCGTTCCTTCGCTCGCTGCGCTACGTGGTGATCGACGAGTGCCACGTCTACCGAGGTCTGTTCGGTTCGCACCTCGCCGCCCTGCTGCGCCGGCTGCGCCGGATCGCGGCCCGCTACAACGCGACGCCGACTTTCGTACTGGCCTCGGCCACGGTGGCGCAACCCGCGGAGCACGCCGCACGACTGATCGGTATGCCCGTCCGGGCCGTTACGGTCGACGGCTCTCCCAGAGCCTCGACCACCTTCGCTCTGTGGGAGCCGCCGAGGCAGGCGGGGCGGGCGGGGCAGCCGGAGGCACCGGCGGGGTTGGGCACACCGGCGGGGTTGGGCACACCGGCCGACGGTGCGCTCGCGGCTCCCGCGGGGGGCAGCGCTTCAGCGGCGGGCGCCGGCTCCACGGTAGCCCGACGACGCTCCGCGACATCCGAGAGCGCCGACCTGCTGGCCGACCTGGTCGCAGGCGGCGTCCAGACCGTAGCCTTCGGGCGCTCCCGCGCAGGCGTCGAGGGCCTGGCGGCCTCCGCACGCCGGACACTTGCCGAGGTCGCACCGGAGCTGGAGGGTGCCGTCGCGGCATACCGGGGTGGTTACCTCCCCGAGGAACGCCGAGGGCTCGAGCGCTCGCTTCGCTCCGGGGAGGTGCTCGGTCTGGCGGCAACCAACGCCCTCGAGCTCGGTATCGACGTGAGCGGGCTCGACGCCGTGATCCTCGCGGGTTGGCCCGGCACTCGAGCGTCGCTGTGGCAGCAGGCCGGCCGCGCGGGCCGGTCCGCTTCCCGCTCGCTGGCCATCCTCGTGGCCGCGGACGACCCGCTGGACACCTACCTCGTGCATCACCCTTCGGCTCTGTTCGACGTACCGGTCGAGGCAGCGGTGCTCGACCCCGACAACCCCTACGTCCTGGCCCCTCACCTGGCGGCAGCCGCCGCCGAACTTCCCCTCACCCCGCAGGACGAGGCGCTGTTCGGACCCACCATGGCGCCCTTGCTCGATGCGCTGGTCGCTAAGGGACTCCTGCGGCGGCGGCCCGGAGGATGGTTCTGGACCCGCCAGGAGCGCGCGACCGAGCATGTCTCGCTCCGGGGCAGCGGTGAGCCCGCCGTCCGGATCGTCGAACGCGCCAGCGGACGCGTCGTCGGCACCGTCGACGGCGCCTCGGCGCACATCCAGGTTCACGCCGGCGCCGTCCACCTGCACCAGGGGCAGTCCTATGTCGTGCTTGATCTGGACCTGGAGCAGGGCTGTGCGCTGGTCGTGGCAGGAGACCCCGGCTGGTCGACCTTTGCGCGCTCGGTCAGCTCCTTCGACATCGCGGCGGTCGAACGCGAGGAGCAGTGGGGCCCGGTGCGGGTGTGCTTCGGCGCGGTCCAGGTCGTGACCCAGGTGACCTCGTTCCTGCGCCGGCTCCCGTCGGGCGTGGTCCTCGGGGAGCACCCGCTCGAACTTCCCGAGCGCGCACTTGCGACGAAGGCTGTCTGGTGGACCATGCCAGAGGATCTGCTCCTCGCGGCCGGCATCGCACCGGCCGACATCCCGGGAGCCGCTCATGCTGCCGAGCACGCCGCGATCGGCATGCTGCCACTGGTGGCGACGTCGGACCGGTGGGACATCGGAGGCGTATCCACGGCGCGCCATCCCGACACCGGGCTCCCGACGATCCTGGTCTACGACGGGTATGCCGGCGGCGCCGGCTTCGCCGAGCGCGGGTTTCTCGCGGCCCGGACCTGGCTGGCTGCCACCCGGGACGCGATTGACTCGTGCGACTGCTCGTCCGGGTGCCCCGCGTGCGTGCAGTCGCCCAAGTGCGGCAACGGCAACCATCCCCTCGACAAGCGCAAGGCTGTATCCCTGCTCGACGCCGTGCTGGCTGCCGACGGATAGGCTCAACGAACGTTCGCTGACCCGACGCCATACTGGCGTGGTCGGCAGCCGGCAGAGTGCCGACTGGTACGTCGATGATGGAGGTCGCTGACCATGCTCGTCCTCGGACTCGTCCTGATCGTCCTTGCCGCTGCCGCCACGGCGTTCGCCTTCTTGGCCAGCAATGTCGGCCACGCCAACGTCGGCCTGTCCGCATACGGCATCTCGCTTGGCGTGTCTCCCAGCACGATCTTCCTCGCCGGGGCGGTGTCCTTGCTCCTGCTGCTCGCCGGTATCGCCTTGATCCGCAGCGGCGCTCAGCGCAAGGCCCGGGAGCGGCGGGAGCTGAAACGCCTGCGCAAGCAGCAGGGGCCCAGCGCCTCCCCACCTGCGTCGTCAGCACCAGGCTCGCCTGGCTCAGCGTCGGGATCAGGCGGGTCAGGTTCCCGGTTCGGCACGGGCAACTAGATGCTTCACGGCGCAAGCGTGACGACACCGGAGTAAGCCGGCTGGCAAACCGCTGCCAGAGCCGCGTCAGGGGGAGAGCAGGCGTGCGCTGGCAAGGTGGAGCAGACCCATCCCGGTCGGCAGGACAGCCATCCTGGGATTGCGCTGCCAGACTCCGAGCGCAGCATCCCCCAGTTGAACCAACCCGGCCACCTCGAGCAACTGCGGCGCCGGGTGCCCCCCGCGGATGATCCCGGCAAGCAGCGGAGCGGTAATTCCCACCGTCCGTATCGCCGAGGACGCAGCCCAGAACTGCGTCAACGAGCTCGACGACGAACCCGACTGCTTGTAGCTCGGCCGGGCCAGTCCGAGGCCCGCGAACAGGGCTGCCGCTGCCGCTCCCACTGCGTTCGCCGCCAGAACGGCATCGCGCGCCCTGCCAGTGCTCCAGCGCGCCGGACTTGCCGAATTTGCCACCGCGTCAGCCTATTACTCGTGCTCGGTCCGCCACCGCGCGCCGGGTTGGGCCGAGCCTCGGCGCCCGGCTTTGACTGGCTCTGCACGGCCCTGCACGGCTAGCGTGCCGAGCTCGGTGGTCCGGCCCGCGCGGACGCCGACGCCTCACCGATACCGCGGACTCCGGGGCGAACGAGTACGCCGACCTCGACGGAATCTGCGCCGGCCATGGAGCAGCGGCTGAGCCGTGCGCCGTTGGCGAGCGCCGTCCGGGCTGCGGCTGCGCAGGCAGCCCCGGCTCCACCGCCATGCAGCAACTGCGCCGCGCCGGCCAGGGCAGACAGGTCACCCGCCGCTCGAGCCCGATGGCTCGCGACCACGGCGCCGCAGACCATCACTCCGGACATCGTCAGCGTCAGTAGGGCGCAGACGATGCCTGTCAAGAGCACGGTCGCGGATCCAGCGTCAGGGGACAGACGCACCAGACGGCGCCGGGGCCTCATGGCGCGTCACCGGTCTCACGAGCGGCCGTTGCTGTCGCTGCCGGATGTGCGGATTCGATGAGCACGCTGCTGAACCGCGGAGGAGCAGCCACCCGAACGCTCACCGTGTTGCTGCCGATACCGATGCTCACCTGCGAGCCCGCCGGAGCCATTCGGCGCGCCACCGAGAGGACTTCACTGCTCGGGTCCCCGCGGGCGGCGGCTCGTGCCGCCGCTCGGGCGGCGTCGATGCAGCGGAGCTCGTCGCTGGCAAGGGTGAAGGCGAAGAGCGAGACGGCCAGCACCATCACCACCGCAGGCATGGCGACGGCCAGCTCGGCGGTGACCATGCCCCTGTCACAGTCGCCGCTGGCGTCCCGGTTGGAGTCCCGGTTGGGGTCGCCGGCAGCGTCGCTGTACGCGCGCCACCATCCGGCGCGCGTCGTCGGACCGCCTCTCACGAGGCGATCGACAGCGCCGACTGGATGACGCTCGCCAAGGCTGTCTTGACCGCAGGGGAACGGACGACCGCGATCAGCACCGCCGCGAAGGCACACGCTGCCAAGGTGCCTACGGCGTACTCGGCAGTCGTCATGCCGGCGTCGCCGGTGAGAGGGAACCTGCGGCGCAGGTCGAACAAGCGCCGGGTGAGCCGGTGAAGACGGATCGGGCGACGGGACATGAGCTGCTCCTTCGGGTTGGCGCCGCCGGATGGCAACGCTGTGGGTTGGTGCCGCGCGCCACGACAGGTGCCGAGGTGCGAGTGGGGACGTTGGTCACGAGCCGAGGGCCTGCCGCGCGAGCGCCAGTACGAGGGGCACGACGGTGGTGAGTACGAATGCAGGGAGGAAGGCCAGCCCGAGGGGCAGGACGAGCCGGACTCCGAGCCGGCTGGTCGCGATCTCGAGGCGCTGCTTCTCCACGCGGCGCAGGTCGGTCGCGGCGCGAGTCAACAGGTCTCCCGGCGGCACCCCGGCCGAAGCCGACATGACCAGAGCCCGGGCCGCGGCCTGCCAGATTGGGGAAACGGTGGACCATGCCTCGGCGGGCTCCATCCCCCACCGCATTGCGGCACTGACTGTGCGCAGTTGGCGCGCCACGTGGCCGGTGCTCAGCGAGGCCACCGACTCGACCGCCTCGACGACACCACCGCCTCCCTGCAAGGCCAGGGCGAGGAGATCGACGGCGGCCGCTACCGCCTCAGTTCCGTTCCGGTCGTCGGGAAACCCACCGGCAGCCGTCTGGGCTGCCTGATCACTCGGACGGAACAACACCTGGACGATTGGGCGCCGCGCGCCGCGGCCACGCTGCGGCCACACGACTACGGCCGCGGCGGCCAGCACGCCGACGACTACGACGTCGGTGCTCACAACACCACCGGCCCGGCGATTACCACGGCGACCAGACGCCGCACCCACCAACGGCCGGCGAACGCCAACGCCACCCCGGCCGCCAGGCTCAGCTCGGCTGCTGGCGACGTGGTGTAGAGCTCCAGCGGGCCGATGCCGAGCGCCAGGGCCACCAGCGGGCCGCCGACGGGCAGCACGCTGAGCAGGTTCATCGTGGCTCGTGCACCGGCGACAGCACTGGCCATCCGGCGCTCCTGCGCGGCAGCGGAGCGCAGCACTCCGGCCGTCGTCCGCGCGGCCTCGGCCAAAGGGGCGCCAGTCGACTCGGAGAGCGTCCACGCGGCACCCAACAAGTGCAGGTGCACAGATCCCGCCCGATCGGCGGCCGCCTGCCACACCGGTCCCACCGGGCGACCCTGCTGCGCCGCGAGCCGCACGCTGTCGAGCACCGAGGCGGCCGCGTGAACGCTCGGCGCACCATGCAGAAGGGTGACCTGTCCGCTCCCGCCGGCTTGGCCATGCAGCGAAGGCCGTCGGTCTAGACCGGGTATGCCGCCCAACCCGAACGCGAGCGCTGCCGCAGGCGGCAGACCGGCATCCAGCGCGGGAGCAACGGCTTCGACCAGCGCAAGCACCGCCGCGGGATCGAGCGGTTGCGCATGTCCACTCGATCGAAGGCGCGGGATCCAGACGCGGCGCGAACTGCCGGGTGCGCTGCCAGGGAACCCGAACGACGCGGCGACGTGCCGCTCGGCGTTCGGCGGCCAGAGCGCCACGGCCAGTCCGGCCAGCGCGGCGAGGACGACCGCGTTCACCGGTGCCCACCGATGGAAGTCACCGGGTCAAGATCCAGCTGCTTGGCCAAGGTCGGCCAACCCGGCCCCTGCCCGATCGAACCGTCACGTCTGCGTTCGAGCGCAGGGACGATCTCGACGCGCTGGTCGACTCCACTCGCCTGGACGACGCCGATGGTCTCGAGCACGCGGCCGACGCGGCCAGTCCCACCGGTCGGCACGTCGGGCCCAGCAGCGAGCCGGCGCACGTGCACTACGACGCTCACGGCGCTGCGCAGCTGCGCGTGCACCGCCGCGGGACCCAGCTCGGCAAGAGCACCCAGCGCTTCGAATCGGGCCACCACATCGACGCTGGTATTGGCGTGCATCGTGCCGCAGCCGCCCTCGTGGCCGGTGTTGAGCGCGGTCAGCAACTCGCGGACCTCACCTCCGCGAACCTCACCCACCACCAGCCGGTCCGGACGCATCCGCAGCGACTGGCGCACGAGCGCAGTCATCGTGATCTCGCCGCGGCCCTCGACGTTGGGCGGGCGGCTCTGCAGGCGCACGACGTGCGGGTGGCGGATCATCAGCTCCCGGACGTCTTCGACGAGCACGATCCGCTCGACGGGGTCCACCTCTGCCAGCAGGGCCCCGAGCAGGGTGGTCTTGCCACTGCCGGTGCCGCCGCTGACCACGAAGGCACACCGTCGGGCGACGATGGCGCGCAATACCGGTAGCCACGGCTCGGCGAAGGTCCCCCAGCTCTGCAGGTCGACCAGCGAGGGCGCCTGCTGCCGGGGCACGCGCAAGCTGATGTAGGGGCCACCGACGGCCAACGGCGGAAGCATCGCGTGCAACCGAGCCCCGCCCGGGAGCAGTCCGTCGACGTAAGGGCAGGTGTCGTCCAGCCGGCGTCCACACAGCCCGGCCAGGCGCACCGCCAATCGGCGAACGGCTTGGTCGTCACCGAGCGGGCAGTGCGCGCGCAGCAGACCGGCTCCGCGGTCGACCCACACCTCGGCACTGCCGTTGACCAGTACGTCGGTCACCTGCGGGTCGTGCAACAGCGGCTCCAACGGCCCGGCGCCCAGGACGTCGGCGGCGAGGTCGGCCCGAGCCCGCCGGATGCCGTCGGCGCCGAGGACCACCGCATCGTCGTCCAGGACCCGGTCGACCAGTGGCGGCGTAGGCGACTGGCCGTCGCGAATCCGCGCCCACACGGTGGGCGACAGCGTCACGACGCCACCGGCCGCTCGTCGCAAACCAGTTGCAGCAGCACGTGGTCGGCCAACTCGACGAGGGGTCCACGCCGCCGGGAGCCGGCGGGAATCCCGTGGAGCAGGTCGGCGTCCAGCGCTGGGTCGTCTCGAAGCCCCCCCAGCAGCGGCAGCTCGATCGCCCCGCTCACCTCGTCAGCGAACTCCAGCCCCCGACCCGCCGTACGAACCACCAGCCAGACCTGGTCGCAGGAGAGCGTCACCCGTGCGCTCATGGCACTGGCGGCCGCAAGCTCGACGATCCCGCGGCCGCAGACCAGGACCACCATCTCGACGAAACCGGCGAGCTGATCGAACAGCGGATCCGCGGGGGTCGGCAGGTCGACCACGACGACATCGGCCGTTGCACACGAGGCCGCCATCACCTCCTGGACCGAATCCGCAGGTAGCGCAACGTCCCGGGCCCGGTCGAAGGACAGGACCGGCACGCCCGCTGACACGGGCAGGCGCTCAGCGAGCTCGTGTCCGTCGAGCGCACCGCGGACCGAGGCGAGGTCCGGCCAGCGCAGCCCCGGCTCCTGCTCGACGCCCATGAGAACGTCCAGGCCGCCGCCGAGGCTGCACCCGTCGACGAGCACGACTCGCTGGGCGGCCTGCGCCGCCCGCACCGCGACCGCGCACGCCAACACCGAGGCGCCGACACCACCCGAGCCGCCGACGACCCCCACCACGCGTGCCCTCGTCATGGCCCAAACGCTCGCCTCAGGACGGCCCGGGCACCACCGGTCTCAGCCGGGTTGTGGACGGTGGGATGAGGATACGAAATCGTGTGGACAACCGCCGGGGCCAAGGTCAAAACAAGGTCAGGGTCAGGGTCGAGCAAGCGCAAGAGAGGGGACGGCAAGGCAGGGTCGGGGTCGGGCAAGGGGGAAAAAAAGAGGGCGCCAAAGGCCGAGAAAGGAGGGCACAAGGCCTAGAGCGGAGAAAGCGACAAAAAGAAAAGAGACGGCCCCCGTCGGGGGACAACGGGGGCCGTCAACGCGCCGAGCTCCGGGGGGGAGGAGCCGGTGCGGTGGCACAACTCGACCCGAAGGGAGCGTGCATAGTCATATTGGGGCATCCGGGAAGTATTGGCAAACGAAACGCGGCAGCGCCAAGAAAAGATGGCACCCCGCACGTGCGGGGTGCCATCTAGCTGCCAGCGAACAGGTGACCAGGCGTGCATCTTCGTGTTGTCGAGGCGAGCGAACTCGCCGCGATCTGTCCACCAGTGGACTGCCCGCGCGTGGGTGCCATCCGCTGACAGAGGTCGCCGGGCTCAGGATCCGGCGGCTTCACCATCAGGTCTACTCCCCCGGTCCCGGTGTCCGCAAGACCTGCCTGGCGGCCAACTTCAGCCACTCAGCCGAGCCGTCCGGCGAGCACCGCGTCCGCCACCCGTTGGCCCTGCTCGGCGCCGTAGGCGATGGCCTCTGCCCAGTGCACGATCCAGGTCGCCACGCCCTCGCGCGAGCCGGTGCCGTACGCCGCCAGTGCCCCCCGGTATGCCGTGCCGCCCTGGCGCAGGTGCCCGGACTCAGCCACCGCGACCCCGGTCGGGTCGAGCCCGGAAGCCTGGAGCAGTGCACGATCGAGGGCGCGCGCGACGACCCCGTTGCCCGCGACGAACGGGCGCAGTTGCGACAGCTCGGCGTGGACCACCGCTCCGGCAACGACGGCTGACCCGGACGCCGCCAGCACCAGCTGCGTGACGCCGCGAAGCCCGTCGCCGACCAGCCGGGCAGGCGGCGGCGGTCCCAGGTCGGTGAGCTCGCGGCATACCTCGTCCGTGCGGCGGGGCCGGCCGAGCTGTTCGGCCGGCAGGAGCGGCGCGGCAGCCGCCACGTGCAGCCGGGCGAGCGCCTGGAGCGGCGCGGTGGACAGCAGCGGGACGAGGCGCTCGGCCTCGGCCGTCGCCTGGACCGCGCCGCGCAGCACCGCGAGCACCGGGTCGGGGTCGTGCGGCCAGGGCAGCGTCCCGCGCATCCGGTCACGCACGGAAGCTAGGTCGACGTTCGCCCCCTCGAGGCCGGCGCTGGCGTGCGCGCCCCGCACCCGTGACTCGGCGCCGGCCTCGGCACTGCGCCGGCGCAGCCCCTCGTGCCAGCGCAGTTGGGTGCACGCCTTGCGAGCGTTGTCCTGTGCCTGCGCCACGCCGGGCAACCGTCCGAGGGCCTCGAGGCCAGCGAGGGCCTCGAGCGGGCCGTCGCCCGACGATCCGTCCCGCATCCGCCGAGACTAGTGCGGTCCCGCCTTGCACCTGCCCGGGTGCGAGGGTTGAGTGGGCGCCACGCCGGACGTCCCGCTACACCGAGGAAGGCCCCCCATGTCCGATCAGAACAATGACGAGGAAACGCTCTCGAACCTGCTGCACGAGAACCGGTCGTTCCCGCCTCCGGAGCAGTTCGCTGCCCACGCCAACGCCACGCGCGAGCTGTATGCGGCCGCCGAGGCCGACCTCGAGGGATTCTGGGCCGACCAAGCGCGCAGGTACCTGACCTGGAGCACCGACTTCGACCGGGTCCTGGACTGGGACAACCCACCGTTCGCCAAGTGGTTCCTCGGCGGTGAGCTGAACGTCGCGTACAACTGCGTGGACCGGCACGTGGAGGCCGGCCGGGGCGAGCGCGTGGCCCTGCACTTCGTCGGCGAGCCCGGCGACACCCGCACGATCACGTACGCCGACCTGCACCGCGACGTCCAGCGCGCGGCCAACGCCTTGTTGGACCTCGGCGTCACCAAGGGCGACCGGGTCGCGATCTACCTGCCGATGATCCCGGAGGCGGTCGTGGCCATGCTGGCGTGCGCCCGGATCGGGGCCCCGCACAGCGTCGTGTTCGGCGGCTTCTCCGCCGACGCACTGCGCTCTCGGATCGCCGATGCGGAGGCCAAGGTGGTCATCACCGCCGACGGGGGCTATCGGCGGGGCAAGCCCAGCGCCCTCAAGCCGGCCGTAGACGCCGCCGTCACCGGCGACTCGACGGTCCAGAAGGTGCTGGTCGTCAAGCGGACGGGTGCGGACGTGGAATGGTCCGACAAGGACGTCTGGTGGGACGAGGCCCTCGCGGCGGCCGCTGCGGAGCACGTGGCCGAGCCGCACGACGCGGAGCACCCGCTGTTCATCCTCTACACCTCGGGGACGACCGGGAAGCCCAAGGGCATCTTCCACACCACCGGCGGATACCTGACCCAGGCGGCATACACCAACGCCGTCGCGCACGACCTGCACGCGGACACCGACGTGTACTGGTGCACCGCGGACGTCGGATGGGTGACCGGCCACTCGTACATCGTGTACGGCCCACTGGCCAACGGTGCCACCCAGGTGATCTACGAGGGCACTCCCGACACCCCGCACAAGGGCCGCTGGTGGGAGATCATCGCCGAGTACGGCGTGTCCGTTTTCTACACCGCGCCCACGGCGATCCGGACCTGCATGAAGTGGGGCGACGACATCCCCGCGAAGTTCGACCTCAGCTCGCTGCGGCTGCTCGGCTCGGTCGGCGAGCCGATCAACCCCGAGGCCTGGATGTGGTATCGCCACGTCATCGGCCACGACAACGCCCCCATCGTCGACACCTGGTGGCAGACCGAGACCGGCGCCATCATGATCAGCCCGCTGCCGGGCGTGACGGCGACCAAGCCCGGCGCGGCGCAGGTCGCGCTGCCGGGGATCAGCGTCGACGTCATCGACGACGCGGGCCGCTCGGTGCCTCACGGCTCGGGCGGTTACCTCGTGCTCACCAAGCCCTGGCCGGCGATGCTGCGCGGGATCTGGGGCGACCCCGAGCGCTACCAGGAGACGTACTGGAGCCGCTTCCCCGGACGGTACTTCGCGGGGGACGGTGCCAAGAAGGACGAGGACGGCGACCTGTGGCTGCTCGGTCGGGTCGACGACGTCATGAACATCTCCGGCCACCGGCTCTCGACCACCGAGATCGAGTCGGCGCTGGTGTCCCATCCCAAGGTGGCCGAGGCCGCCGTGGTGGGCGCCAAGGACTCGACCACGGGCCAGGCCGTATGCGCGTTCGTCATCCTGCGCGGCGGTGACGCCCACAGCACGGACGACAACACCGACATCGTGGCGGACCTGCGGGCCCACGTCGCCAAGGAGATCGGCGGCATCGCCAAGCCCCGGCAGATCATGGTCGTCGCGGAGCTGCCCAAGACCAGGTCCGGCAAGATCATGCGCCGGCTGCTGCAGGACGTGGCCGAGAAACGGGACGTCGGCGACGTGACGACGCTGGCGGACTCGAGCGTGATGGACCTGATCCAGAGCGAGCTCAGCGGCGCCGCGACCGGTGCCGTCGCCGGGGGGGATGTCGCGCCTGGCGACGAGTGAGTCCGTGGCGCACTAGATTCGACTGTGGTGCGCCGGGAAGCCTGGTCGGCAGCTCATCGACCATGTCCTGCCCGAGGTGACTCCGCGTGCGGACCCCACGGCCAGGCCCGCAGGGCACGGAGGGCGCCATGCACGACACCGAGCCGTTCGCCGTACTCGTCCTGTTGAGCGCTGCCGCGGGGTTGGCCGCGGTCCTGTCCAACCGGCTCACGTCGCGGGTGCGGATCCCGGCGCCGGCGCTCATGTTGGTGGCTGCGGCCGTCCTGGGCAAGGTCCTCCCGATCCAGGTGCCGCCGGAGCGCACCGTGGAGCGGCTGGTCACCATCGCCCTGCTGTGCATCCTGTTCGACGGCGGCATGCACATCGGGTGGTCACGCTTTCGCGCTGCAGCCGCTCCGATCGCGGTCGTGGGGGTGCTGGGCACCTTTCTGACCGTGGCCGCCACGGCGGTGCTTGCCCACGTCGCCTTCTCCCTGAACTGGTATCTCTCGCTGTTGCTCGCCACGGCTATCGCACCGACCGACCCCGCCGTCGTCTTCTCGGTGCTCGGCCAGCGGGAGGTCTCCGGTCGCAGCGGAACCATCCTGGAGGGCGAATCGGGCGCCAACGACCCGGTCGGCATCGCGCTGATGGCCAGCCTGCTGACCGCCGGCGGGCTCAGCGGCGCGGCGGCCGGGCACGTGGCCGTCCAGTTCGTGCTCCAGATGGCGATCGGGGCGGTCGTCGGCGTCGTCGGCGGACGGGCGCTGCTGTGGTTCATCCGCCGGGTCCCGCTGCCCAGTGAGGGGCTGTACCCGCTGCGGACCCTCGCGAGCGCCCTCATGCTGTTCGGGCTGGCCACGCTGGCGCACGGGTCCGGCTTCCTCGCGGTCTTCGTGGCGGGGATCGTGCTGGGCGACGAGCGAGCGCCGTACAAGCGGGAGATCGAGCGGTTCCACAGTGCGCTGGCGAGCTTGGGCGAGATCGTGGCCTTCATCGTGCTCGGCCTGACCGTCGAAATCGACGTGCTGGGCCGCCCGGACGTGTGGGTTCCCGGCCTGGTGCTGGGCGCGGCCCTGGCGCTCGCGATCCGGCCGGTATGCGTCGGGCTCTGCCTGGCCCCGGCAAGGCTGGGGCGTCGGGAGAGCGCCTTCGTGCTCTTCGCCGGGCTCAAGGGCGCCGTCCCGATCCTGCTCGGGAGCTTCCTGCTGGCGGCGCAGGTGCCGCAGGCGCCCCGGTTGTACGGGATCGTCGTCGTGGTCGTGGTCTTCTCGGTGGTCGTTCAAGGCAGCCTGGTGACGGCCGCGGCGAACCTGCTGAGGCTGCCCACCCGGACCGTCGAGCCGGAGCCGTGGGCGCTCGGAGTGCGGCTGCGGGACGAGCCGAACGGGGCGCACCGGTTCCGGATCGCGGCCGGCTCCCCCGCTGACGGCAGCACCATCAAGGAGCTGTCGCGGCTGCCCGAAGACGTCTGGGTCAGCTTCCTCGTGCGGGATCAGCAGCTGGTGCCGGTCAACCGGGACACCGCGCTGCGAGCCGGCGACGACATACTCGTGCTGGGTGACCCGGACCGAAGGGAAAGCCTGCGGGCCGCGTTCGAGCGGCCGCGGCCCGATCCGGCCTGAGCCTCGCCCAGCTGTCGAGCCGGTGCTGGCAGCTCAGCGGACTCGCTACGCTGGTCGCGCGCCCCCGACACGCGGGCGAGCTGCCCCCGAAGACAAACGCCATTAACCGCTGAGAGGTCCGATGTCGAGCATCCGCACTCCGAACGACAGTCCAGAGCGCACGCTCGGCCAGCTCGTGGCCGATGCCACTCGCGACCTGTCATCCATCGTCCGCGGCGAGATCGACCTGGCCAAGACCGAGATCAAGGCCGACGCCCAGCGCGCCGGCAAGGGTGCAGGACTCCTCGCCGGCGCCGGCGTGGTCGCCTTCCTCGGAGTGATCCTGCTGCTGTTCGCGGTGGTGTACGCCCTGGTCGCCGCAGGCCTGTCGACCTGGCTGGCCTTCCTCATCGTCGCCGTGGTGCTGTTCGTGGTGGCGGCCATCGTCGGGCTGGTCGGCAAGAAGGCGCTGAGTCAGGTGCACGGCAAACCCGAGCGCACGATCAAGTCCACCCAGGCCACCATCGCCGCGATCAAGCCTGGCAGCTGACCGCGGCAGGGCGTTCGCGCCGCCGCCGATGAACGGCCAGAAATGAGCCGCGACGCCTCGTCCGTGCTCGTCGACGGGCCGTGGGACCACCGGTTCGTCTCGGCGAACGGTGCCCGGTTCCACGTCGCCGTGGCCGGCGGGTCCGGTGCAGCGAACCGGCCCCTGGTCCTGCTGCTGCACGGGTTCCCGCAGTTCTGGTGGGCCTGGCGCGACCAGTTGCGCGCGCTCGCCGGCGCTGGTTACCGTGCCGCCGCCCTCGACCTGCGCGGCTACGGCGCCTCGGACAAGCCGCCCAGGGGCTACGACACCTTCACCTCCGCAGCCGACGTCGCCAGCGTCATCCGCACGCTCGGCGCCACCAGGGCCGCCGTGGTCGGGCACGGTCTCGGTGCCTGGACCGCTTGGGCGATGCCGGCCATGCAGCCGACCGTCACGCAGGGCGTCGCCGCCCTGTCGATGCCGCACCCGCTGGTCTTGCGCCGGGCGTCGACGGGCGACGCCGCCCAGGTCAGGGCGAACGGCTACCTCATGGCGCTCCAGCGTCCGTTCGTCCCGGAGCGGCAGATGGCGCACGGTGCCCTGGGGACCGGCGGCTCCGGATACGTCGAAGGCCTGTTGCGACGCTGGTCCGCGCCGGACACCGGGTGGCCCGATCCGCAGGTCGCCAGCCGGTACGCCGACGCGATGGCCCTGCCCTTCGTGGCGCACTCGGCGGCGGAGTATTACCGCTGGATGGTCCGCAGCCAGGTGCGCCTGGACGGCCGGCGGTTCGCCTCGAGGATGCGCCGGCCGATCGACGTACCGGTGTTGCACCTGCAGGGCGGCGCGGACGGCGCGGTGCTCGCCACCTCGACGCACGGTTCGCGCGACTACGTGCGGGGGCCGTACGAGCACCATCTGCTTCCCCGCGCCGGCCACTTCCTCGCCGAGGAGGCGAGCGAGGAGGTCAGCGCGCTATTGCTCGGCTGGCTGCGGACGGTGAACCCGGAGTAGGCGGGTGCAGGAGCTGGCCTGCGGAGCGCAGTACCAGCGGTTGGATAAACCGCGCCGGGTCGACCCGGCTCGCCGTGTGGATCTCGATCACAGCGGTCTCGCCGGGGAGCAGGGTCACCAGCATGTCGTCCACGACGGCGTCCGACGCGACCCGGTCGGCGAGCACCGCGAGGTCCCGGATGAAGGACCGCGCGGACACGGTGAGCCGGTATCCCCCCTCGATTGCTTCGGCCCGGGCGTGCAGGTCGGGCTCGGGAAGTCGCGCGTCGACGTCCTCGGCGAAGTGCCACCACGCTCGCTCTTGACCGCCGTGACCGCCGTCGGCCAGCAGGACCTCTCCAGCCGGATCCGCCGGCCGAGCCACCCCCGGCGGCAGCGGGACGGTTGCCACGCCGCGCGGCGGCACGGACAACGCGAGCGTGGTGGCGGCCAATACGGCGCCGTCCATCCCGCGCCGCGTCACCTCGACGGAGCCGGTCCACGGCTCGCCGGAGTCGTTGACCGCGACCAACGCGAGCCCGTCGCCGCGCGGTTGCACGGTCAGCAGCCGGTCGCGGAAGCTGCGCCGCAGCGCGTACCACAGCGGCTTGGCCCTCCCGTCACCGTCCACGGCGGCCCACGACGTGACCGGCCAGCAGTCATTGAGCTGCCACACGACGGCACCCATGCACAGCGGCATCAGCGACCGGAAGTGCTCCACACCGAAGGCCACCGCGCGCGCCTGATTGAGCGAGGTCGCCCAGTGCCAGTCGTCGAACGAGGTTGGCGCGGGAAGGTGCGGGCGCAACCCGCGAGCCAGCTTGCCGTTGCCGTCCTCGGCCTTCTGGTGCAGGAGCAGCCCCGGTGAGTCCGAGGCGAGGGGCTGATCGTGGATCGCCCGGATCAGCGTGGCCCAGGCCGGCGGCCCCTGGAAGCCGAACTCGGCGACGAATCGGGGCGCGTAGTCGCGGTAGGTCGTGTAGTCGACCCGGTTCCACACGTCCCAGATGTGCATGGTCCCGTGCGCCGGGTCGTTCGGGTGCCGCTCCGGCGACAGCGAGTAGGGACTGGCGAGGCTGTACGGGCGGGTCGGGTCCAGCTCGGCCACGATCGACGGCAGGATGTCGGCGTAGTACCCCCAGCCCCAGGACTGGTCGCCGAGCGGGCCGCTCCAGTCCCTGTCCTGGTGGTCCCACACGCTCTCGTTGCAGCCGTTCCACAGCACCAGGCTCGGGTGCGGGCTGAGCCGGGTCACCGCCTCGCGCGCCTCCGCGACCACCTCACCGCGCAGGGGCTCCTCCTCGGCGTATGCGGCGCACGCGAACGGGAAGTCCTGCCACACCAGCAGCCCGAGCTCGTCGCAGAGGTCGTAGAAGTCCTCGCTCTCGTACGTACCGCCGCCCCAGACCCGGACGAGGTTGGCGTTGGCGCCACGAGCCTGGGTGAGGCGCTCGGCATACCGGCCTCGGGTGACCCGAGGCAGGAAGCAGTCGTCCGGGATCCAGTTGACGCCACGGGCGAACACCGCAGTTCCGTTGACCCGCAAAGCGAACGGCGTCCCATGCTCGTCGGGGGCGTCGTCGAGCGTGACCGTACGGAAGCCCACCCGGCCCTCCCACGAGTCCAGCCGCTCCGGCCCGCGTGAGAGGTGGACCGTGACGGGATAGAGCCGCTGGCCGCCGTAGCCGTGCGGCCACCACAGCTCGACATCGGCGACGTCCACCGCGAGCTCCGCCGACGACTCACCAGCGGACAGCATCTCGTCGGTGCGGGAGCCTGCGACGTGGACGGCGAGGCTGACCGGTACTTCGTCGCCCACCGCGCGCTGCACATCGACATGGACGGTGAGCCGCCCGGTGCTTCCCTCGACGTCGACGAGGGGGCGGACCGCCGCCAGTCGCGCGCCGTGCCACGATTCGAGCCCGATGGGCCGCCAGATACCGGCAGTGACCAGCTCCGGTCCCCAGTCCCAGCCGAAGCTGCACGCCATCTTGCGAATCGCGTTGTAGGGGTGCAGGTTCCCGTGCGGCCTGGGGCCCAGCGCCGTACTGGCGGCCTCGGCCGCATCGAGGCCTGCCGTAAAGGTCACGGCGAGCTCGTTCCGTCCGGGCCGGAGGAGCTCCGCCACCGGGAACCGGTAGCTGCGGTGCATGTTCGCCGTCCGGGACACAACGGCGCCGTTGAGCTCGACGCTCGCGACGGTGTCCAGCCCGAGGGCCACGAGGTCCACCTGATCGTCGTCCTGTCCGGAGTCTTCGCCGTCCCAATCGAAGACGGTCTCGTAGCGCCAGTCGACCCGCCCTACCCACGCGACGGCGCGCTCGTTGTCGTCCACGTAGGGGTCGGGGATGACGCCCGCGGCGAGCAGGTCCAGGTGGACGCTCCCGGGCACGGTGGCGGCAATACCGCGCTGGTCCAGGCCCTCGAGCCGGGCTGGAACGTCGCCGGCGACGGGGCGGACGGTCCAGCCGGCAGTCAACGGAACGTACATGGTCGGTGTCCCTTCGCGGACGGGCGATCGGGGTACGTGTGCGGGGGTCGACGCGAGGGCAGTCGGATTGGGGTCAGGTCGACGGCAGGCAGCGGATCAGCTCGACCTCGCCCTCGAGGACCGACGAACCGGCGCCGTACGGGACGAGGGCGGTTTCGCCGCGGCGTAGGTCGAGGTCGCCGCCCTCAGTGCAGCGCAGGACACCCGAGCCCTGCGTCACCACGACGACCGCGACGGACTGCTCCAGGCGCGCACCGCCGCGGACGCGTTCGGCGCGGAAGAACGGGCCGGCCTCCGGTGGCAGCAGCCCCGCCCGGGTGGAGCCGTCGTCCGCCGGGCCGCGAAGGCGCTCGACCCGCTCCCGGCTCCAGGCGCCCCGGTCGACGCATTGCAGGGCGAGGTCGAACCCGAGGCCCAGGTGGCCCTCCCGTGGGCCGTCGAGGTCGAAGCCCTTCCACTCCAGGACGACCGAGAAGTCGGTGGGCTCCTGCAGCTCCACGATCAGCAGCCCGGCACCGATGGCGTGGGGCAGGCCCGCGGGCACGAGGATCGCGTCACCGGGGGCGACGGGGACCGCGTTGAGCGCGCCCAGCATCTGCTCGGTGTCCTGACCGTCCACCCACTGTCGCAGGACCTCCGGGTCGACTGCCTCCCGGAAGCCGAGATAGACCAGCGGTTCCGGCTCGTCGCTCTCGATCACGACCCAGGCCTCGGTCTTGCCGTGCCGGCAGTCCAAGTGCGCAGCGGCGAACGCGCGGTCGGGGTGGGCGTGGACGATGAGCCGCTGCCCGGTGTCCAGCAGCTTGACGAGCAGTCCGAGCTCCGGGCCGTAGGTCTCCACGTGCTCCGGTCCGAGCCAGCCCACGGGCTCCTGCGCGATGACGTCGCGCAGCAGGCGACCATCAGCCAGGGCGGACAGGCCGGTCGGCGCTTGGCCGAATCGCGTCGTGGTCGAGGCGACCCAGTCCTCCGGCATGTTCTCGGTGCGCGGCGCAATACCTCGCAGCCTTTCGATCCGGCGGCCGCCCCGGTAGAAGTGCGGGAACTGGTTGGGCGGCAGGATGATCGGCTTCACGAGACCTCCCTAGGGCTGCGGTGGGCGCGCGTTCGGCGTGCGGACGGCGCACCCGAGGCTAGCCGTACGCCGACCCGCCCAGCCGACCCGCCACCCAGCCGACCCGCCGCCCGGCCGACCAGTGCGGCTACGCGGCGGCGCAGGACCCGGAGCTGACCCGGGTCGAGCGGTCGGCCCGGTCCAGCACCGGCCGGGCCTCGGACAGCGTCAGGGCATACCCCGTCCGGTCGTCGTCCAGCGACTTGGCGAACACGACGCCGACCACCGCGCCGGACGGCGACAGCAGTGGGCCGCCGGAGTTGCCGGACTGGACGGTGGTGTAGAGGGAGTAGATCGTGCGCACAGCCCCGGTCTTCCCGTAGATGTCCGCTCCGCTGGCATGCAGGACCCCCCGGACCCGGGCGGCGCGCAGTCGGTAGGGGCCGTCCAGGGGGAAGCCGGCCACGGCGGCGCCATCGCCGCGGCGAAGCGAGCGGCCGAGTGGCAGCGGTCTCGCCGGCAGCCGAGGGACCGCGAGCACCGCCAGGTCGCGCCGGGGGTCGAAGACCACCACCGTCGCGGGATAGGCGTGCCCGACACCGCCGATCCGCACCGACGGAGAGCGCACGCCGGCGACCACGTGGGCGTTGGTGACCACCCGCTGCTTGGCCACGACCCAGCCGCTCCCCTCCTGGATGCGGCCGCACGACGCCGGTCCGGTGATCTTGACCACCGACCCGGCGGCGCGCGTCATACCGGCAGAGCCGAGGACGCCCGAAGCCGGCGGCGGCACCGGCTCGATCGGCTCGGCCCGCAACCCCGAGAACACCTCCGGGAAGCCTTCGCGGTCGAGGATGGCGCGGAAGCCCTCGAACAGCTGGGTGCTTTGTTGCGGCACGACTGCGTTGATCGCCCGCAGGACGCGCGACTGGCCGATCGCCTTGCCGACCGGAGCCGGCGCCGCGCCGCGAGCCGCTCCAGCGACGAACCACAGCATTAGCGACACGGCGGCCACGACGGCCACCGCCCCGAGCAGGGAATCCAGCGCCCTGACCGGTCGCAGCCGCAGGGAAGCGTGCAACCGGGCGCCGACCCGCGCCGTAATGCCCTGGCCGATCGCGGCGCAGACGAACACGGCAAGGACCAATACGACCGTATGCAGCAGGCTCGGCTCCGCGGGCTGCCAGCCGCGGAGCGCCACCGGCAGCAGCCACAGGGCGAGAGCGCCGCCGGCCAGGAATCCGACCAGCGACAGGCCACCGCGCAGCAAACCCTGCCGGTATCCGGTGACCGCGTAGGCCAGCAGGATCAGCACGAGGACGATGTCGAGGCCCGAGCGCCCTGCGGTCACGGAACCGGCCGTTCGCGCAGGAACCGGTCCGGGAGAGGGAGCCGCCGCGCGGTGTCCCAGGTTCGGGCCAGCCCGGCGAGCTCCAGGACGGCGGAGAGGACCCCAGCTGTGAAGCCCCAGACGAACAGGCCACCGACCTCGAACGCGGGACCGGTGTAGCCGCTCGGGTGGGTGACGACGAACCGGTTCGCGGGATCGGTCAGCTCTGCCACCGGCACCCGAGCCACGACCGCGACCTCGTTCGGGTCAACAGCACTCAGCGGCGAGGGCCGAGCCCACCAGGCGAGCACGGGCGTGACCAGGAAGCGGCTGGGCGGTAGGTAGAGCGTGGTCAGTTCGGCGACGACCTCGACGCCGGCCGGGTCCAAACCCACCTCCTCGCGCGCCTCCCGGAGCGCGGCCGAGCTGGGGCCTGAGTCGGCGGCGTCGATGGCGCCGCCGGGGAAGGAGACCTGGCCGGCGTGCGAGCGCATGCCGGACGAGCGCTCGGTCAGTACGACGTCGTATCCGCCTGCGGGGTAGGCGCCGAACAGCAGCAACACCGCCGAGGCCCGCACCGCCGCGGAGGGGTCCTCGGCCGCACGCGCCGCGGCAAGCAGCGTGCCGTCACCAACCCGTACCCGCCGGGCGACGGCGTCGAGCCATCCCGGCCGGGGTGCGGCCGGTTCCGGCTCGTCAGCGGACACGGCGCTCAGGCCCCCGGCGGTGCGAGCTCGTACTTGAGCAGCGCGGCGGCCTTGACCGGGTCGGTCTCGCCGGCGCCGTACGACGGGCACCACGCGGCGACCGGGCAGGCACCGCAGGCGGGTTTGCGCGCATGGCAGGTACGCCGTCCGTGGAAGATCATGACGTGGCTGAGCATGGTCCAGTCCCTGCGCTCGAACAGCGCACCGATCTCGTGTTCGGCCTTGACCGGGTCCTCCTGCGTGGTCCAGCCGAACCGCCGGGAGAGCCGGCCCACGTGGGTGTCGACGGTGATGCCTGGTATGCCGAACGCGTTGCCGAGCACCACGTTGGCCGTCTTGCGGCCCACACCCGGCAGCGTCACCAGGTCGGCCAGCCGCGACGGCACCTCGCCCCCGAACCGCTCGACCAGGGCCGCGCCGAGCTTGATCAGCGCGTCGGTCTTGGCCCGGAAGAAGCCGGTGGACTGGATCATCGCCTCCATCTCGGCCCGGTCGGCAGCGGCGTAGTCGGCGGCCGTGTGGTGGTGCGCAAAGACCGCGGGCGTGACCAGGTTGACTCGGACGTCCGTGGTCTGGGCCGACAGGATGGTGGCGACGAGCAGCTCCAGCGGCGAGCCGAAGTCCAGCTCGCAGCGCGCGCCCGGGTAGCGGGCGTGCAGCGCGCGATACATCCGGCGGGCCCTGCGGGTGCGCCCCACCGGTGACTCCGCGATGGCCGGTGGGGAGCCGGCTGCGCCGGGAATCGGGGTCGGAGCGGTCATACCGGGCACGTCGCGGGCATCGGACCAGGGTACGTCGAGCCCTTGCAGACCAGGGTCTGAGTGGCAGACTGAGCGCCGTGGACCTGGACGTCGTGCGCAAGGCGCCGCTGTTCGCCGCCCTGGACGACGACGCGGCGGCGGCGCTGATCCGCACCATGACGCAGGCGCGGTACGAGCGCGGCGACGTGCTGTTCAACGAGGGCGACGAGGGCGACCGGCTCTATGTCATCGGCGAGGGCAAGATCAAGCTGGGGCGCACCAGCGACGACGGCCGGGAAAACCTCTTCGGCATCCTCGGCCCGGGCGAGATGTTCGGTGAGCTCAGCGTCTTCGATCCCGGGCCCCGCACGACCAAGGCCACTGCTGTCGCCGAGAGCCAGCTCGTCGGGCTCGGCCACGACGAGCTGCACACCTTCCTGCACGAGCGGCCGTCCGTCGCGACCACCTTGCTGCGGGCACTGGCCCAGCGGGTGCGCCGCACCAACGAGGCGCTCGCGGATCTGGTCTTCACCGACGTGCCGGGCCGGGTCGCCAAGGCCCTGCTCGACCTCGGCCTGCGCTTCGGCCGGCCGATCGAGGAGGGCACGCTGGTAGCGCACGACCTGACCCAGGAGGAGCTGGCCCAGCTGGTCGGCGCCTCACGCGAGACGGTCAACAAGGCGCTGGCCGATTTCGTCGCCCGAGGGTGGATCCGCCTGGAGGCCCGCGCCGTGGTGCTGCTCGACGCCGACCGGCTGCGCCGCCGAGCCCGCTAAGGCCACTGAGCCCGCTGAGCCCGCTGAGCCCGCTGAGCCCGCTGACTCAGCCCTGCCCCTGCCGGTCCAGATAGGACAGCTGGGCCAACACGCTGAGCCGGGCAGCCGGCCACACCTCGCGCGGGACATCCGCGTACACCCGGGCCACGACCTCGTCCGCCGTGCGGTCCCCGGCGTCGAGCGCCTCCCGCACCTGCTGGAGCCGCTCGCGGCGGTGGTCCAGGTAGTACCGGACCGCCTCCGCCGCGTCGACGACGACCGGACCGTGCCCGGGCAGGATCTGGGTCACCTCGCCCGCGGCCGTGAACCCGGCGATGCGCTCCAGCGACGCGAGGTATGCCGTGAGGTCGCCACCCGGGTATGCCACCACCGTCGTCCCCCGGCCGAGCATCGTGTCACCGGTGAGCAGCACCTGGTCGGCCGGAAGCAGCAGGCTCAGTGAGTCGGCCGTGTGCCCGGGCGTGGCCAGCACGACCGCCTCCAGACCGCCGACGTCGAGCCGGTCGCCATCCCGCAGGTCGCCCTCGGGCAGGTCGCCATCCCGCAGGTCGCCGCCACGCGCGCGACCCTCCGGTAGGTCGCCGCCACGCGCGTGACCCTCCGGTAGGCGAGCACGCGACGCCGCGGTCCCCGGGCCGACGGCGAGCCGGCGCACCGGCGACCCGCTGATCTCGGCGAACCGCGCCGCCGACGCCGCGTGGTCGAGGTGATGGTGGGTCAGCACGCTCAGGCCGACCCGAGCCCCGCGTGCCCGCACCGCCCCGAGCACGGCGCGCAGGTGCGCCTCGTCCAGCGGTCCGGGGTCGACGACCAGCGCCTCGTCGGACCCCGGCTCCAGCAGGACCCAGGTGTTCGTCCCATCCAGGGTCATCGGGCCGGGGTTGGGGGCCAGCACGCACTCGGCCCGCTCGGTGACCCGCCCGCCGGGCCAGGTGTCGGACCAGCTGCCCCGCCAGCCACCCGTCATACCGGGAAGTCCGCACGGAGCACGAGCTCGTCGCCCACCCAGGCGAGCCCAGGTTCGATGGGCGCGACCACCGGGCGCTCGGCGAGCAGCGCCGCCACCGAGGTTGCTGACGCCAGGTCCTCCATCGAGACCACCGTGGGAGGGAGCATCAGGACCGCGCCGTCGCGGTAGTCCTGGAGCACCTCCTCGGGCGACCTCCACTGCGCCAGGTCCGTCTCGGACGTCCGGTCGTCGGGCACCTGCGCTGGCGGCACGGCGGCGGCGAAGACCCAAGTGGAGTAGCGCCGCGGCTCGAACACCGGCGTCACCCAGTGGGAGCGCACGGACAGCAGGTCCGTGCGCAGCACCAGGTCCCTACGGATCAGCAGCTGCGCCAGCGACGTCTGCTTGGACACCAGCGCCGCCCGCTCGGCACTCCACTCCGGCCCGCTGACATCACCCAGGACGTAGTCCTCGTCGGGCCCGGCCAGCAGGACGCCGCACTCCTCGAACACCTCGCGCACCGCGGCGACGACAAGCTCCCGGGCGGCGAGCTCGGAGCACCCCATCCGCCCGGCCCAGTGCAGCGGGCCGGGGCCGGCCCACGGCAGGCTCGGGTCGGCGTCCCGGACGTCGACTCCGCCGCCGGGGAAGACGAGGACCGACGGGGCGAACGCCATCGTGGCAGCCCGGCGCAGCACGAATACCTCGACACCAGCGGCGGCGTCGCGGACGATCATCACGGTCGAGGACGGTCGCGGCTCAGCCGCCTCGCGGGGCCGTCCCGCGTGGCCGGCGGCAAGCCAGGCCTCGGCCCGGGCGCGAAGCGCGGGCACCGTACCGGCGGGGAAGTCGCGGTGAGTCAAGGCCGGACGGCCACCACGATCTCCACCTCGACCGGGGCGTCCAGCGGCAGAACCGCGACGCCGACGGCGGACCGCGCGTGCACCCCGGCGTCCCCGAACGCCGTACCGAGCAACTCGCTCGCGCCGTTGACGACGCCCGGCTGCCCGGTGAACGACGGGTCCGAGGCGACGAAACCGACCACCTTGACCACCCGGGTCACGGTGTCGAGATCCCCGACGACCGACTTCACGGCCGCGATCGCGTTGAGCGCGCAGGTCCGGGCCATGTCCTTGGCGTCGGCGGCCGGCACGAGCCCATCACCCTCGCCTACCTTGCCGGTCCGTGCCAGCGCGCCGGACACCAACGGCAGCTGACCGGAGGTGTAGACGAGGTCGCCGTCGCGCAGGGCCGGCACGTAGGCCGCGAGCGGCGCTGCGACCTCCGGCACGCTCAGGCCCAGACCCGCCAGCCGGTCCTCGACAGCGCCCACGGTCAGGCCTTCGGACGCTTGAAGTAGGCGACCAGGTTGCCCTCCGGGCTGGTCACCACCTGGACCAGCTCCCAGCCGTCGGCGCCCCAGTTGTCCAGGATCTGCTTGGTCGCGTGGACGATGAGCGGCACGGTCGCGTACTCCCAGGTGGTCATGGCGGCAGCCTAGTGCCGCCCCCGGAGCCGGCGGCCGAGCCGCGGACCGCCAGGATGGGCCCGTGGACGACGCCAGCACCACCTCCTCATCGCCCCTCCCGCCGGCCGTTGCGCCGCCGGTCCCTCCGCCGGTCCCGCCGCCCGTTCCGGCCCCGCACAGCACCGTGCCGTACGGCGCCGACCCCGCCCAGGTCTACGACGTGCGCCTGCCCCGCGGTAAGGCGCGGACTGCAACGGTCGTCGTCGTGCACGGCGGGTTCTGGCGCGAGCGGTACGACCGCGCCCACGCCGCCCCGATGGCCCAGGCGTTCGCCGACGACGGGTTCGCCGTGGCGGTCCTGGAGTACCGCAGGGTCGGTATGCCAGGCGGCGGCTGGCCCGGCACCTGCGACGACGTGCGAGAGGCGCTGCGAGCCGTGGCGGCCGACGACGTGCTGCCCGGTCCGGTCGTCGCGGTCGGCCACTCCGCCGGCGGACACCTCGTCGGGTGGCTCGCGAGCCAGGCCGCTGACGAGGCGGCGGCGACCCGCCTGGCCGGGGTGGTCGGCCTCGGCGGGTGCGTCGACCTCACGCTCACCGCCACGCTGAACCTCGGCGACGGTGCCGCGCAGGCGTTCATGGGCGGGGATCCGGGCGAACTGCCCGAGCGGTACGCCGAGGCCGACCCCGCGCTCCTGGTGCCACCGTCCGTGCCCGTGCACCTCGTCCACGGCGCCGCCGACGACGTCGTCGACCTCGCGGTCTCACAGTCCTACGTGCGGGCGGCGGCGGCGGCAGGCGCACAGGTGCCGCTGACCGTCATACCCGGGGGCGACCACGACGGGGTGATCGAGCCGGGCCATCCGGACTTCGCCCTCGTCCTCGAGGTGGTCCGGGCAATGGCCGTCGGGCCCGACGGCCTCGAACGAGCACCGTAGGCTTCCCGTCATGCCGGAGACCGACTGGGCACGAGCCCGGCTGCACGTGGTCACCGGCAAGGGCGGCACCGGCAAGACCACCGTGGCGGCGGCCCTGGCGCTCGCACTCGCCGCGGACGGCGGGCGCGTGCTGCTGGTCGAGGTGGAGGGTCGCCAGGGCATCAGCCAGACCTTCGACGTCGCGCCGCTGGCGGCCAGCGAGGTGCGGATCGCCCATCTGCCCGGAGGCGGTGAGGTGTTCGGCCTCTCGGTCGACGCCAAGGCAGCCCTGATGGAATACCTTCAGCTCTTCTACAAGCTGGGTCGCGCGGGTGGGGTGCTGGAGCGCTTCGGCGCCGTCGACTTCGCCACCACCATTGCACCGGGGCTGCGCGACGTGTTGCTGACCGGCAAGGTCTACGAGGCCGTCCGCCGCCGGAGCGACCGCAAGGGCAAGGACTCGCGCGGCAGCAAGGCTCCGTTCCGGTATGACGCCGTAGTCCTCGACGCCCCTCCCACCGGCCGGGTACTGCGCTTCCTCAACGTCAACGTCGAGGTGGCCGGGCTCGCCAAGGTCGGCCCGATCAAGGGGCAGAGCGACTCGATCACCAGGATGTTCAAGTCGAGCACCACGGCGATCCACGTCGTCACGCTGCTCGAGGAGATGCCCGTCCAGGAGAGCCTCGACGCCATCGCGGACCTGCGCGCCGCGGGCCTGCCGGTGGGTGCGATCGTCGTCAACCAGGTGCGGGAGCCGATCCTGTCGGCGGCGTCGTTGCGTTCGGCCGCCGGCGAACGGCTGGACCGGGACGAGATCAGCGCGGACCTGACCAGCGCAGGCATCCGGGTGACCGCGCCGATGCTGACCGGCCTGCTGCAGGAGGCGTACGAGCATGCGCACCGGCTGGCACTGGAGGCCGCCGAGACGGTCGCGGTACGCGCGGCGGGCCGGCCCACCTACTCCCTTCCCGCCCTCGGCGAGGAGATCGACTCCGGTGAGGTCCGGGAGCTGGCCCAGCTGCTGCGGGACCAGGGGATGGTCTAGGTGGCCGGCAAGCGGGCGGCGGACCTGCCGGTGCTCGACATCGACCGGCTGATCGCAGACCCAGCGACCCGGATCGTCGTCTGCTGCGGAGCCGGCGGCGTCGGCAAGACGACGACGGCAGCGGCATTGGGGGTCCGCGCCGCCGAGCAGGGCCGACGCGTGGTGGTCCTGACGATCGACCCCGCCCGCCGGCTGGCACAGTCGATGGGACTCACCGCGCTGGACAACACGCCGCGTTCGGTGGAGGGCATCGACCAGGACGGCGGCGGCAGCCTCGACGCGATGATGCTGGACATGAAGCGCACCTTCGACGACGTGGTGCAGCAGCACTCGCCACCGGACAAAGCAGCCCAGATCCTGGCCAACCCCTTCTACCAGGCGGTGTCCAGCTCCTTCGCGGGCACCCAGGAGTACATGGCCATGGAGAAGCTCGGCCAGCTCCGGGCGCAGGCCGACAAGGACGGCACCTGGGACCTGATCGTCGTCGACACCCCGCCGTCCCGTTCGGCGCTGGACTTCCTCGACGCACCGAGCCGGCTCGGGTCCTTCCTGGACGGCCGATTCATCCGGCTGATCGCCGCGCCGGCCAAGGTGGGCGGCCGCGCCTACCTCAAGGTCTTCAGCGGCGGTCTGTCGCTGATGACGTCGGTACTCGACAAGGTCCTCGGCGCGGCCATGCTGAGTGACCTGCAGACGTTCGTCAACGCGCTCGACACCATGTTCGGCGGCTTCCGCGAGCGGGCCGACCAGACGTATGCGCTGCTCAAGCAGGGAGGCACCGCATTCGTGGTGGTGGCCACACCCGAGCGGGACGCGCTGCGCGAGGCGTCCTTCTTCGTCGACCGCCTCGAGCAGGAGGGTATGCCGCTGGCGGGCGTCGTGATCAATCGCGTCACGCGGGTCGCCGCTTCCGGGCTGTCCAGCAGCCGCGCTCTGGCGGCGGCCGACGAGCTCGCCGACAGCGACGGCGCCGCGGCCACCACCGCAGCGATCCTGCGCATGCACGCCCAACGTGCCGAGATCGCCGCCCGGCATGCCGTGACGGCGAGGCGGTTCAGCGCCGGCCACGCGGGAATCCCGGTCATCCAGGTTCCAGCTGCTGCGGCCGACATCCACGACGTGGACGGGCTACGCGAGGTCGGTGCTGCCCTCGCCGGCGAACGTCGTACGGCGCTCTCAACCCACCTGACGTAGGGCGAAGCCGTCGTCGTGAGCGACGACCGGCAACCGGTGGACGTGACGCCGTGATTGGTGGTCGAGGCCGGTCTCGGAGCGGGCGACGACGGTGGCCTTGCCCGACAGCAGGTAGCCCATCACCTGGTGCTGCCAGGTGGGGTCGGTCGTGCGGTGGATCCCCGAGCCGTTGCCCCCGCCTCCCGCCGGGTCATAGGTGAGGCCGGTGACGTCCACCCACACCGGACATCCGGCGTCGAAGTCCCGGCTGAGGACGTTCATCTCGATCAGGTACGTCGGGTCGTCGGCGGTGATGCAGCCCTTGGTCCGAGCCGCCGCGGCGGTCAGTTCCGGAGGGAAGGCCTTGCCCACGGGGTGCACGACGCCGGGTATTCCCGCACCCAGCACGACTGCCGCGGCGGAGACCGCGCTGAGGGTGGTCAGCCGGCCGGCGCGCACCGGCAGACGGCGCTGCTGCCACCGTCGGAAGCGCTCTGAGCCGACGCCGAGGACGAGCGCCCCCGGGGCGGCAGTCAGGGTCAGGTAGTGCAGGAAGAAAGAGGGGCTCGCCAGCAGGACCATGGCCTGCGAGAGGAGCAGGGCGACGAGCACGCTGGCCCCAGGCGTCCGCAGGGCGGCGACTGCGGCCACCGCCACGACGGTCAGCACCAGCGCGAGTGTTAGGCGGGCCAGCGCACCGGGCTGGTGCGCGACGTCGAACTGCAGCCCGGCCATCTCGGTCAGCCGCTGCAGGATCGGCACCCCCGTCCGCGGCCGGCCGATCTGGTCCACCACCACGTACCGCCACATCTGGCTCGGCGCATCGGCGAAGAACGGCAGGCAGATGGCGGTCACGGCCGCGGCGGCGGCCGCCACGACCCACGCGGCAGCACGCCGACCGGCCGTCAGCAGCACCCAGCCGGCGATGACGACCAGCGGCACGACGCCCCAGATTTTCACCCCGGCCCCAGCCCCCAGGGCCAGACCCGCGCCGACGAGCCGGGCACGGGAGAGGGACGCCAGGGTGGACGATGCGGGGACGCCCGACATCCGGCCAGCCCGGCGGGCGGCCGGCCGGACCAGCAGGACGAGAGCCACCAGCAGCGTCGTGGACCCGAGCGCCTCCAATGTCGTGGTGCGCTCGGCATACAGGGCAGGGAACGAGACGGCGTAGACCAGGCCGGCGCCCACACCCGCCCACATCCCGAAACGGCGGCCGATCCGCATCACCAGCACCGTGTTCAGCGTCCCGAGGAGCATGAACGCCACGCGGGCGACGTCCTGCCCGACGGTGTCCGAGGTGATCCGGGCGAGGGCGGCGAACGGGGTCAGCGCCAGGATCAGCCCGGGCGGGTGGAGCAGGAGGAAGTCGTCGTACGGGCCGCGCCCGTGGACCAGAGCGGTCGCGGCGGCGTAGTAGACCGAGTCGTCGTATCCGTCGGAGCTGACCAGTCCACCGCCGCGGAGCATCGGCACGATCCGTGCCACGAAGGCCAGCAGGGCCACCGCGCCGACCAGCCAGGGCCAGCGGGCATCGCCATGCACATCAGAGGTGGCGCTCGCGTCGGACGGCCGGTCCGGGAAACCAGGAAGCCGCTCGTCCACGGGCACTGCCACGGCCACCCCACCAATCGGCTGACGTCCCCGCTCCCCTGGTGTCAGCATGCTGGTGACGCTAGGCGCGCCACCTGCCTGGCACCTGGGGGGCGGCTGGGAAAGCGTCGGGAGCGATGGACACGGGCGTGCCGCCGCTTGAGCTCAGGAGGCCCGACTCTGCTCCCTGACGCGTGCGTCGGTGAAGACCGCACGCCACGAGCGGATGTCGGGGCGGCGCTTCAGCAGGGCCCGGCGCTCGCGCTCGGTCAACCCGCCCCAGACGCCGAACTCCATCTGGTTGTCCATGGCGTCCGCCAGGCACTCGGCTATTACCGGGCAGCCGACGCACAACTGCTTGGCCTCTTGCTGCGCCGCTCCTTGGACGAACAGCGCGTCCGGGTTGGCGTCGCGGCACTGCCCGTATTGCGCCCAGTCCTCGGTCCATGTCGTGGCGCCGACGACCATCGGGGTCTGCGTCGCGATATTTCCCACCAGAAACCTCCTGAAACTAGCCCCGACGGCATCGAGCGGCAGGGCCACATGAACGTTTGTTAAAGAAACTGTAAGGAGAGGGTGTGCCCAACACCATGACTACCGCGGGTGATTATCGGCGACCCGTTGTGACTAGTTAGTTCGGGCTACAGGCACGCAAAAGGGCTCCCAAAAACCCCGAGGTGAGCATGCCCGCCACGGACTCCCCGACAAATCGGGGCCCAGCGGCCGGACCGGGCGCCACGCGGGCATTGCCGAGTTACCACCCTGCCCGGGTACCCTCGCTGCATGCGTCGACGCGTGTCCCGGTTCGCCGATGTCATCGCCCTGTTGGTTGCCTTCGTGGTGGCATCGCTGCTGGTGGGGCTGCTGGCGGCCGGCCTGGCCATGCCCGCGATCGGTGCCACGGGTGCCGCCGCGCGCCAAGGCGTCCACCTGTTCGACACCCTGCCCGGTATCTTCACCCAGACCCCGCTGTCGCAGCAGTCGCGCATCCTGGCCTCTGACGGTTCGCTGATCGCGACGCCATACGTCGAAAACCGCAAGATCGTGCCGCTCACGCAGGTCGCCAAGAGCATGCAGCAGGCGCAGATCGACATCGAGGACAACCGTTTCTACTCCCACGGCGGCGTCGACCTGCACGGTATTGCCCGCGCGATCGTCGCCAATGCCCAGGGCGGGGATATCCAGGGCGCGTCCACATTGACGCAGCAGTACGTGAAAATAACTCTGCAAGAGAATGCCATCCGTAATGGTGATAAAGCCGCGGCGGCTCAGGCTGTCGCGCCCAACTACACGCGAAAGCTTCAGCAACTCAAATACGCGGTAATGCTGGAGCAAACGCAGTCGAAGGACCAGATCCTCCAGGGCTATCTGAACCTGGTCTACTACGGCGGCCAGGCGTACGGCGTCGAGGCCGCCGCCGAGCGCTTCTTCGGGATCCACGCCTCCGAGCTCAGGCTGGCGCAGTCGGCGCTGCTGGCGGGATTGGTCCAGGAGCCGACCAAGCTCGACCCGTCGGTGAACCCGAGCCTGGCCCTCAAGCGCCGCAACGTCGTCCTGGACACCATGCACAGCCTCGGCCATATCACCGGCGCTCAGTGGAAGGCCGCGCGCAAGAGCAAGCTCGGCCTGCACCTGACCCCCTCGCGCAGCTCGTGCGCGGCGTCGGCGTACCCCTACTACTGCAACTACATCCTGGCCTGGTTGCGCGAGCAGCCGGCGCTCGGCAAGACGGTGGCCGAGCGCAACGACGTGATCAACCGCGAGGGCCTGACCATCCAGACCACGTTCGACCCGAAGATCCAGGCGATCGCTCAGCGCAAGATCAACGACCGCGTGCCGGTCGGCAACTCCGCCAACATCGCCGCCGCCGCGACGGTCGTCGAGCCCGGCAGCGGCAAGGTCCTCGCGATGGTGCAGAACACCAGGTACACCGGAAAGCAGTCGACCCAGATCAACTACAACGTCGACACCAAGTACGGCAGCAGCCAGGGCTTCCAGTACGGCTCGACCGCCAAGATGTATGCCGTCGTCGCGGCGTTGCAGAGCGGGCTGACGATCAACTCCCCCATCCACGTCCGGGCGCTGACCGGGCCGAAGCACCGGGCGACCTTCTTCCCCAACGAGTACCGCCGGGACGGCTGCCGGCAGACCACGCCGTACACCGTGGGCAACGACGAGGGCAGCACCCAGGCGCGGACCCTGCCTCTCTACCAGGTCCTGGCGGACTCCATCAACGTCGCCTTCGCTGGGCTGATCGCCGATCTCGGTCTCTGCACCGTGCATCACGTGATGGACGTCATGGGCGTGCATGCGACCAACGGAAAGTCCACCGAGACGTTCGCCCCGTCGGTGACGCTGGGGACCGACGTCGTCTCTCCGATGACCATGGCCACGTCCTACGCCACGGTTGCGGCCGGGGGCGTCTACTGCAAGCCGATCCCGGTCCTGGCCATCACGACGAGCGCACGCAAGGTGCTGCCGATCCAGACCAAGCTGTGCAATCAGGCCATCTCGCCCGAGATCGCGGCGGGAGCAGCCGAGATCCTCAAGCACGTGCTCGTCGATGGCACGGCCAAGGGCACCGGCCCGGTGCCCGGGCGGCCCTCGGCGGGCAAGACCGGCACGACGGAGAACAACCAGGAGACCTGGTTCGTCGGGTTCACCGCGCAGCTGGCGACGGCGGTGTGGGTGGGCACGGTCCCGACACCGAGGCCGATGCAACACGTCGTGCTCAACGGCAAGCTGGTGGGCGGCAGCGGCAAGGTCTACGGCGCGACGGTGCCTGCCCCGATCTGGGAGGCCATCACCGAGGAAGCTTCCAAGGGCATGGTCGTCAAGGGCTTCGGCACCGTTACCGACAAGATGCGCAACGGTGACCTGCAGCCGGTGCCCGACGTCAGCGGCATGCCGACCGGCAGCGCCATCGCGGCGCTGGTCGGGGCCGGATTCTTCCCGCACCTGGGCGGCAAGGTCATCTCCGGCTATCCCCTCGGGATCACCGCGTCATCCTCGCCGCCGGCCGGAACGAAGGCCCGCATCGGCAGTTCGGTGACCATCAACGTCTCCGGCGGGATCGTCGCACCGCCTTCCCCTTCTGCTCCGGCTCCCAGCCCGACGTCGAGCACGACCCCGCCGCCGACGACCTCGCCGCCGACGCCCCCGCCGACACCGCCCGCCCCGAGCCCCAAGGCCAGCAAGTCGACCAAGCCCGCCCCCGGCCCGGAA